>Ga0310121_10000272_pt1 | contig 56651 bp, 58 predicted proteins | sample CB27_Tmax_986_MG_FD_203504 | JGI IMG/M metagenome (GOLD analysis project Ga0310121, IMG submission 203504) | Marine microbial communities from Western Arctic Ocean, Canada - CB27_Tmax_986 | ecosystem: Environmental > Aquatic > Marine > Oceanic | place: Canada: Western Arctic Ocean | collected... | reverse complement strand
GGAGGAACTCAGCAACCTCCACCCACTGCCAGCCAAGATCATTGAACATCGCCAGTACTCGAAGCTGAAAAACACCTATGTCGATGCCCTGCCTGAATTGATCCATCCGGTCACGGGGCGGGTTCACACCTCGTTCAATCAAGTGGTAACGGCGACCGGGCGGCTCAGCTCCAGCGACCCAAATCTGCAAAATATTCCGGTCCGCACTGAAGAAGGCCGCGAGATCCGTTCGGCGTTCACCGCTGGCGAAGCGGGCTGGAAGCTACTGGCCGCCGATTACTCGCAAATCGAACTTCGTGTCCTCGCGCATTGTTCTGAAGATGAAGAGCTTTGCAATGCTTTTGCCAACGACGAGGACATCCACACCCTTGTGGCCAGCCAGGTTTTCGAGGTTCCGCTTGAAGAAGTCACCTCGGCGATGCGGCGAAATGCCAAAGCCGTCAACTTTGGTGTCATTTACGGGCAAACCCCGTTCGGACTGGCCAAATCACTGGGCATCAGTCAGGCAGACGCAACCGAATTCATCGACAGCTATTTTGAGAAGTATCGAGGCGTGGAGGATTTTATCAACCAAACGCTTGCCGACTGCCAGAGATTGGGTTACGTCAGCACTATTTCAGGACGCCGCCGTTCGATTGTGGGGGTTCGCCAGCCGCCTGAACAAGCGAATTTCCTGGAGTCGGCGGCCCACCGACAGCTCAACATGCCAGAACGGACCGCCATCAATACCGTGATCCAAGGTTCGGCTGCCGATCTCATCAAAATGGCAATGGTCAACCTGCATCGAAGACTTCGCGAAGAATCGTACGAAGTTCGCATGTTACTCCAAATTCATGATGAATTGATCTTCGAAGCTGCCCCCCACATCCTCGCCCCGCTGGCTGAACTGATCGAGGGGGAAATGACGCAGGTCATGCCGCTCAAGGTACCCTTGAAAGTCGATATCAAAGCAGGCGACAACTGGGCCGATTGCGAACCGTGGGACACATGACAACAATGGTTACGATTGGCTTGTTAGGGGGGATCGCCAGCGGAAAATCTCTGGTCGCTTCCATGTTGGCCCGGCTCGGTGCAGGTGTACTCGACGCAGATCGAACCGGGCATGACATCCTGGCGAACGACCGAGCGGTTGCCCGCCAACTTGCCGAACATTGGGGACCTCGCGTCCTGAGTTCCACAGGCGGAATCGACCGAGTTGTGCTGGGGGAGATCGTGTTTGGTAACGACCCCGTGGCCGTAACCAACCGCGGAACTCTCGAGGCGATCCTCCACCCCGCCATCCGTGTACGACTTGAACAACAAGCGTCTGCTCTGGCCAAATCTTCGTGCCAGGTGGTCGTCCTTGATGCCCCCCTGTTGGTCGAAGCCGGCTGGGACTCACTTTGCGACCTTTTGCTGTTCGTAGATACACCTGTTGAAAAACGCCGCCAGTTCGCAATTCAGCGGGGATGGGAAGGCGAAGAAATAACCCGTCGTGAGAAGGCCCAACTTGATCTGACCGCTAAACGAGACCTGGCCACAGCTTGTCTTTCCAATCGGGGCGACGCGGAGTCCTTGGCACACGAGGTCGAACAGTTTTGGGGAAATGTTGTGATTCCGAAACTGGTTTCCTGAACAATCGCTGGGCGAACCCAGCCAGGCAAAAACGCCACCAGTCGCGGCGAAAGTGGGGAGTTTCAAAATATTCCTCTTTACTTTCCTCGCCGAGCAAATTTTCACTTTCACAAATCCTCTTCTTTCTGGCATAATACCCAGGGGTAATGGTACTGGTTTCTGGCATAATACCCAGGGGTAATGGTACTGGGCTCCCTGGCTCGTTGTCCAAACACCATGACCTCACCCTCCCGCCGACGCCGTCCGCACTTCGGGCCGCCCCCGCCTTCTCTTCCAGGAGCATAAAACATCATGGCAGATCCCGGTAACCGCGATACGACGCGGCGGAGCCGGTCTCATCCGCTACACCGTCGTCAACGCCAGTCGGAAGAAAACGTTCAGGATATTGACCGGAAGTTACTGGCAGAACTTGAACGCGAAGAACCTCTTTCGCTCGCCGAAGAACTTGACAAGGCCGCCGAACGTGTCCGCCGGGTTGGCGCCGCCGTTGCGCGAGCCGATGCGCGTGACAGCAACGCACACATTGCCGCGCTGCAGCAGATGGCAATGTCGGAATTGATCGAAGTTGCCGAACGTGAAAACGTTCACGATGTGAGTGGCCTGAAGAAGCAGGAAATCATTTTCAAGATTCTCAAGGAGCGCGTAAAATTCCAAGGAATGATGATCGGCGAGGGTACCTTGGAAGTTTTACCTGACGGATTCGGGTTCCTTCGCAGTCCCGACTACCACTACCTGTCATGTCCTGATGACATCTACGTATCGCCAAGTCAAATCCGGCGGTTCAACCTGCGGAATGGTAATTCCGTCTCCGGAACGATTCGGCCTCCCAAGGAAAACGAGCGATATTTCGCCCTCCTGCGGATCGAATCCATCAACGCCCAAGACCCCAACCTGCTCTCCAAGAAAGTCTCCTTCGACAACCTGACTCCCCTGCATCCAGATAAACGAATCGTGATGGAAACCACCCCCGAGGAACTCGCGATGCGGGTGGTGGACATGATTGTACCTCTGGGCTTTGGCCAGCGAGGCTTGATTGTAAGCCCGCCGCGTGCTGGCAAAACTATTCTGCTGCAAAAACTGGCGCAGAGTGTTTTGGCAAACTACCCTGATGCGTACGTCATCATGCTGCTAATTGATGAGCGACCTGAAGAGGTCACCGACATGGAACGTCAAGTCAAGGCCTCAAATTGCGAGGTGATCAGCTCTACGTTTGACGAATCTTCGCAGCGTCACGTCCAGGTATCGGAAATGGTGCTTGAAAAATCCAAGCGGATGGTCGAGTATGGCCGCGACGTAATGATTTTTCTGGATTCGATTACACGGCTGGCAAGAGCCTGGAACGCCGAATGCCCCCACTCAGGCAAGATTCTCTCCGGAGGTCTTGATGCCAACGCGATGCAACGGCCCAAGCGGTTCTTCGGGTCGGCTCGCAAAGTCGAAGAAGGCGGCTCACTGACCATTGTCGCCACGGCACTCACCGATACCGGAAGCCGCATGGATGAAGTCATATTTGAAGAATTCAAAGGTACCGGAAATCAGGAGATTGTTCTCGACTGCCGACTCGTTGACCGCCGCATATGGCCGGCGATCGATATTGATCACAGCGGAACGCGGCGCGAAGAAATGCTGATGGATCCCGAGGAACACCGACGGATCTGCCTGTTGCGGCGTGCACTGGGTGAACTCAATTCACCCGACGCGATGCAAATGCTGACCGAGCGACTCGCCAAAACCAAAACGAACGCCGAGTTCTTGATGAGCTTAAAGGAAGAGTGATCCCTACGGTTCCGCAGGTCCAGTGCGTCACGTGCTGTCTGGCACGCCTTGCCTGTCCCGGCTAGCGTGGTTGCGGTCAGGAACTCACACGCTACCGGTCGATGCAGTCGCCGACCCCCAACACCTGGTAATGCACATCGCTACCCATTTCCTCAACCCCCACCAATGCCAAACGTCGTTCCCATCGCTGATCTCTCCCCCACAGACCGCTTTGCGATCGTTGTTGCTCGCTGGAATGAGTCGATTACTTCAAAGCTTCTCGACGGGGCAATCGAAACCTTGCTTGCCAAAGGAGTTGCAGAATCGGCGATCGATGTCGCCTGGGTACCCGGCTCTTGGGAATTACCGGTTATTGCTGAACAGTTTGCCCAATCGCTGCGATACCAGGCAGTTCTCGCCTTGGGTGCCGTGATCCGTGGCGAAACCACCCACGACCAACACATTAATCGCGCCGTCAGCGAAAGCCTGGCCGATATTGCCGTCCGCACCGGCGTCCCCGTGTTGTTCGGATTGCTCACCTGTGAAACAATGGAACAAGCCATACATCGTTCCGGTGGTAACGTTGGAAATAAGGGAACTGAATGTGCCGAAGCAGCCATTCAAATGGCAGGCCTTCTCAAAAACCTTGCCATGAACAAGTAATCGTCGTTCCCCTGTCAGCCCCCCGAATCGCGCCTTATGTCACGACGAAACCGAGCCCGCGAAGTCGCCCTGCAGATCCTCTTCGAGGACGATGTTAATCCCCGCAACTCGGTCGCGGACCTTCAGCAATTCGTGGCGAGTCGCCTCAAATCACCGGAACTGGAAAAGTTCGCGATCTCCCTCATTCAGGGAGTCCGTCGCAATCAGGCTGAGCTCGACAGCCTGCTCGAAAAGACTGCCGATAACTGGAGCTTGCCACGGATGGCAACCACGGACCGAAATGTCCTCCGCCTTGGTGCCTTCGAGATCCTTTTCACCGAAACACCTGACCGCGTTGCTATTAACGAGGCCGTGGAACTTGCCAAGAGGTTCGGCAGCGGGAATTCCGCACCTTTCGTCAATGGCATCTTAGATCGATTTCTTCACCGTGAAGACGATAACCAACCATCCTCCTGATCCGGAACCACCAGCTCGATCCGCCGCAAGCAAATGACCTCCTGTCAACAACATCGATACCCGGTTGACCAGGCAACGTCCTCCCGACCATTGTGTCCACTCCATCGCGAGAACGACGTTCCCCCACTAGCTACTTCTTCACTCACACCTGTCTCGCTTTAACTATGGGATTCTTCGACAAACTCAAGCAGGGGCTTTCCAAGACCGGCCGACTTCTCCAAACGGATGTCCGGGACCTCTTTAAACAAGAAGGACGACTCATCGACGATCAATTCCTCGATGAAATGCGGGCAATCCTTTTCAAGACTGACATGGGTTACGAAGCGACCGAACAAATCATTGAAGAAGTCACCACAAAATTCCGTGGTCGCGTCGTAACGCTCGACGACATCGTCGACACCTGGAAACAAAAACTTGGGGAGCTCATGGCGCAGGATGACGCACCGATCATTTTCGCGTCCGATGGCCCGACCATCATCATGGTTTGCGGCGTAAACGGCACGGGTAAAACCACCACGATCGCAAAACTTGCCCACCAATTCCGCTCTGATGGCAAGAGCGTACTGCTGGGAGCCGGCGATACATTTCGCGCTGCGGCAGTCGAGCAACTTGCCATTTGGAGCGAGCGACTGGGGGTTGCGATTGTTACTGGAGACGCTGGCAGCCACCCCGCAACCGTTGCCTACCGTGCCGTCGAGCAATCGATCCAATCCGACATCGACGTCTGCATCGTCGATACCGCAGGCCGACTGCAGACACAGAAAAACCTGATGGCCGAACTCACAAAAATCCAAGACTCGATTCGCAAGCAGATACCTGCTGCTCCACACGAAATACTCCTGGTCCTCGATGCAACAACCGGGCAAAACGGAATTAGTCAGGCCAGCAAATTTACCGAAGCTGTCGATTGCACAGGGATCGTTCTTGCCAAACTCGATGGCACAGCAAAAGGAGGCGTCGTTGTCGCCATCCGCCAACAAGTTGGCCTGCCTGTGAAATTCATCGGCGTTGGCGAGCAACTGGAAGATATCGCACCGTTCCGTCCCGAACCCTTCGTGGAAGCACTCTTCGCCGACGTCGTGGCTACCCCCAGCCCCGGCTAACGTGTCGTCGTTGGATCTCGATTCGCCAACGCTGCCAGCCGCCGTTCCACCTTCAGTTCGACGGTCATTCTCTACTGACCAATACGGCTTACCTAATCGGAATTTCTCCACCCTCTTCGGTCGTAATCCCACCCGTTTCCGCAAGCCTTCTCACGTAAAACCGGCCCCCAAATCGATAAGCGCACTGCGGGATCTTTAACGGCGCATGGAGTGCACGGACGGCCAATCACGACTGCCGAACGCCAGGAGGGCGTCACATGCAGTGTCCAACCAGTTTCCTTTCTCTGCCGCTGGGGCTGTGTCTTTGTGCCATACTCACCTCTGGGGCCCACCACGCCTGGGCCCAAACCTCAACCAACTACCTGGCAACCTATGAATTCAACGCCTACTATGCCGACCAGGTCGAAGCCTCACCCAGTGACCTTGATGTATCCCCACACCAACTCACTGAAGCCGACGACGCAACGGCTGGCGATCGCAAGCCCGCCCGCCAACGCCCAAACTCCAGGGTCCCCTGGAAGCGGTACCGATTGACTAATGGTCGCAATTCGTGCTGCCGTGACTTCGGCTGGTATGCCAACCTCCAGTTGAATTTCCTGAGCACCAATCTGACGTCAAAGATCGACACGGCCACGTCGTCTGACCAACTGGAACTCTCGCCAAGGATCGTGGCTGGCACTCTGAATTGCAATCAATACGGCGCACGAGTTCGGTATCAGCACTATGACTGGCACACAAACAGCACAACCACCCCCTCACCCTCTCGAGTGCAATTTGAACTCGATTCCTTGGACCTGGAAGTCGCAAAGCGACTGCTCGGTTGTCACACCGATTTGGATCTGGCGGTAGGCGTTCGACTCGCCAAAGTTCAAGAGGCCGGTTTGCAAACCGAGAGTGACGCCAATTTGATTGGTGTGACGCTTGCCGCCGATGCCCGAACGCAACTTTGCTGTAAAACGTGTTGGAGCTGGTCGTGGGTTTACGGAGGCAGGTTGTCGCTGCTGGACGGGCACTGGAACGGTACCGCACACCAGGGAAACGGTAATGTTTTTGTGAGCGAAGTCTATACCGGCGTTGAATACCGCTATTGCCGGTATCGGCGCGACCTTTTCGCCCGTTTTCTGTTCGAGGCTCAAAACTGGCACAGCGACGCCTTTGTCCTCAACGACAACGTGACCCTCATGGGCCCTGGCGTCCAATTCGGCGTCGGATTCTAGCTCTCAGACCAACCGTAAGCACGCTGGTCATCCCAAGCCGGGCGAGTCTCCAAACCGCTAACGCCCCTCCAGCCACGAAGGCCTCAGTCCTGGGCGGGCAAAACACTGCCCAAAATATGTGCTATCACTGCCTGCATGTTGTGCGTACGGGGGAAACCCGCGGGGGTTGCTACACCTTAATTTCTCAAAAATCATGTCATAACCCATTTTGATTTAACAACTTCTGACCTGCGTCGTTCTCTTTTTCAGTTCCACTCACCCAATCGGCACGGATTTTGCGGTCAAGGCTTCCGGCTAGCCGTGCTAGGCCATGGCTGCAGGATGCATCCATGGCCTAGCTCAAGACTTGATGCATTGCCGAACGGCTGGGATACCTAGCGGCTTCGGCACCGCCACCAACTCCGCGGGTGATGACCACCCGCGGGGTTGGTTTCGGCTCACAATCCTTCCTTCTGTTCATGTTGAGGGCGTACTCTGATGAAATTTTCCTGTCGAAAAACCACCCACGTTGGCCTCCTGCTAACCGCCGTCTTTATCGTGTTAGCAGGTTCTGGTCTGGCGATGGCGCAAGACGCGCCGGCAACCGCAGTCACGGACTTGAAATCGGAGACCGCTTACACGATCAACACGTTGATCATGTTCCTGACGGCCGTACTGGTCCTTTTCATGCAAGCTGGCTTTGCAATGCTTGAAGTCGGTCTGAATGCTTCAAAGAACACGGTAAATATTTTGTTCAAGAACGTGATGGACCTCTCGGTTGGCATCATGCTGTTCTTGTTTATCGGCATGGGAATTATGTACAACGGGGGCGACAATCCGTACTTCGGGTATTCAGGACCGTTTGTCACTCGTGACGCTCAGGCGTCGGCCGAAGCAGGCAGTTGGTATACGAATACCACAGTAACCGAACCGTCCAGCACCGGATACTCGAACGCGGCTGATTTTCTGTTCCAGGTTGCCTTTGCCGCAACTGCGGCAACGATTGTTTCGGGGGCTGTCGCCGGGCGCATGAAATTTGGCGCCTACTTGATTTACAGTGGTGTGCTTACGGGATTGATCTATCCCATTAGCGGATTTTGGAAATGGGGCGGTGGTTTTCTTAATCAAGAGGGCTTTCAGGATTTTGCGGGGTCGGTCGTCGTGCACGGCGTAGGTGGTTTTGCCGGTCTGGCCGGGGCGATTGCCTTGGGACCACGGCTGGGACGTTACGTGCAGGGGAAATCGGTCCCCATCCCCGGTCACAATATCGCGTTTGCGGCCCTGGGTGTTTTCATTCTTTGGGTCGGCTGGTACGGCTTTAATCCCGGCAGCCAACTCACCTACGACGGCTACGTGAACGCCGAAGCTACCAGCTACATCGCTTTGACGACTACGATCTCTGCCGCGTGTGGTGCGATTGCCGCGATGACGTTCGGCTGGATTTTATTCGGCAAGCCAGACGTAACCATGGCGCTTAACGGTACCTTGGCAGGGCTGGTTGGGATCACCGCCAACTGCGATCAAGTCACTGAAACTGGCTCGATCATTGTTGGACTTGTATCCGGCGTGCTGGTCGTCCTTGGAATCCTGCTACTGGACAAGATGAAAATCGACGACCCCGTCGGTGCCTGGCCAGTGCATGGTCTGTGTGGCGTTTGGGGTGGCCTGGCGACCGGTATCTTGGGACAAAATCTCCCCGAGGTAAACGGTGAGACCCTAACTCGTGGCGCCTACATCCTGGTGCAATGCAAGGGCACGGTGATCATTTGCTTATGGGCATTTGTCACGATGGCGATCCTGTTTTACGCCTTAAAAGCAATAAACTTTTTACGTGTATCGCCAGAAGAAGAACAGGCTGGGCTGGACCTCAGTGAGCATGGTATGCAGGCGTACGGCCAAGCCACTTAGCGTCACGTGACGGAGTTCGATGTAGCTTAAATGACCGTAAATCGCGGAAATGACAAGTTGCTGCCAAGATAGAACGAGTCTCCCTATGGCTTGAGCGGACGTTCCGCCTTGTCCGCTCAAGCCGGGGACACGGTTTTGGTTCCGGGACGATTTCAAGAAACCGAAACAAAACGTTTCTTTGGCAAGTACCACTCTTCACGTGCTTGGCACACGGTACCGGATGGCCTACTGAGTTGTGCGCAAAAAAGCCTTTGATAGCGAACCAGGGGGCAAGTTTGGCCTGGCATTTTTTTAATACGAAAACCGACGCGAATCGCTCCCCGGCGCTCGGCTTGAACCAGAAGGATGCCCCATATGGCTTGGGTGGGTTATCCGCCTGATCCGCCCAAGCCGGGGTGTCCCCTCCCTGCGCTGCCAGACGGTCAACCATGACCGCTGGACCCTTCTCCGACAGTCCGCTACGATACACGGACATGGCAGGAACCAGGACACGGCAGGAATCAGGCGGAGTGAATCGATCATGAAACTGATCATTGCCATCATCCAGCCAAGCAAACTTGAGGACGTCAAGACAGCTCTCTCGGAAGTCGAGGTCGTGCGCCTGACGATCATGGATGTTCAAGGCTTTGGCCGTCAGAAAGGGCAAACCGAGGTGTACCGTGGGCGGGAAATCTCGATAAATCTGTTGCGCAAAGTGCAACTTCAGATTGCGGTCAACGACGATTTCGTCGAGCCAACGATTGAAGCGATCATCCAGGGAGGACGAACCGGGACAAGTGGCGAAATTGGTGACGGCAAAATCTTTGTCCTGCCATTGGAAGATTGCATTCGCATTCGAACCGGCGAGCGGGGATCCGAGGCGATCTAAGCCCCGCAGATCCGCTTGGCGGGTAGCCGCCGCGGAGAAAAGATCACGAGTTGGCCCGCTTAGCCACGCGGATCTGCCCACGGGCTCGGGCAATATTCCGCGCGCGGATTGCCAGCTGCTCGTCACCGGCTGCCGACTGGGCCAATGCCAACTGAAGTTGTTCACCTGCCGCCGCCTGATCAACCTCATCCGCGGGTAACGCACGATTGGTGAGGATTGAAACGACATCGTTGACAACCTGGACAAATCCTCCGTCGACATAAAAGCGTTGCAACTGGTCCGCCGTGCGAATTCGCAACTCGCCATAGCCGAGCCGACCGATCATGGGACTATGGTGCCGATCCACTCCAAACTCACCATCAAAAAGAGGCAGCACAACGAAATCGGCGTCTGTTTCGAGCACCGTCATTTCGGGCGTCACGATGACGCAATTCAGGGCGCCCCGGGAGGCTGATGATGATTCGGCGGTCGACATACTTCACCTCAACAATCAGTTGGTATTAGCGACGAGCAGGGACCAAGGGCCCACCTCATCGCCAAACACTACTTCTGGGATTTCTTCCATTGTTCTTCGGCCTGTTCGATCGGCCCCACATACATAAACGCGTCTTCAGAAAGGTGATCCCATTTACCATCGCAAATTTCACGGAAGCTGCGGATCGTATCGTCAAGCGACGTGAAATTTCCCGACTTCCCAGTAAACACTTCCGCAACAAAGAAGGGTTGCGAGAGAAATCGCTCGATACGACGGGCACGATGAACAATCAGCTTATCCTCTTCCGAGAGTTCGTCGACACCTAGAATTGCAATAATGTCCTGTAATTCACGGTAGCGTTGCAGGGTCATTTGGACACGGCGAGCACAATTGAAATGTTCCTCACCAACATACTGTGGATCGAGGATACGACTGGAGGAGGCGAGCGGATCGACCGCCGGATAAATACCTTTCTCGGTAATCGAACGCTCCAGATAGACGAAGGCATCTAACTGGCCGAACGCAGTAGCCGGGGCCGGGTCGGTCGGATCGTCCGCCGGCACATAAACAGCTTGCACGGAGGTAATCGCCCCATTGGCGGTCGAGGCAATTCGCTCTTGCAGTTCGCCCATCTCGGTAGCCAAGGTCGGTTGATATCCCACCGCTGAAGGCATGCGTCCAAGCAGGGCCGAAACCTCACTGCCTGCCTGTGAGAACCTGAAAATGTTGTCGATAAACAGGAGCGTATCTGCACCGGTTTGATCGCGGAAATACTCTGCCATCGTCAGCGCTGAGAGGGCCACCCGCAGGCGGGCACCGGGGGGTTCATTCATCTGCCCAAAGACCATGCAGGTTTGGTCAATCACGCTGCGCCCCGTGTTCCCTATCTTTGCTTCTTGCATTTCCAGCCAGAGGTCGGTCCCCTCACGGGTCCGCTCACCAACGCCAGCAAACACGGAGTAACCACCATGTTGTGTCGCAATCCGGGCGATTAATTCGGTAAGAATCACCGTCTTTCCAAGCCCCGCACCACCAAACAGCCCTGCCTTACCACCCCGCACGAACGGAGTGAGCAGGTCCACCACTTTGATACCGGTTTCGAACAGTTCGGTCTTGGTAGAAAGGTCCTTCAAGTCCGGCGATTTGCGATGGATTGGCCACCGCTGTTCAGCATCAACCGGCCCGCGTTTATCGACAGGCTCACCGAGCACGTTGAAGACGCGCCCCAGCGTTGCCTCCCCAACGGGTACAGTGACGGGGCTACCGGTATCTACACAATCCTGCCCACGGATCAAGCCGTCGGTATTCCCCAAGGCGATACAACGGACCCGGCCTCCACCCAAGTGCTGCTGGACCTCTCCGGTCAGATCGAGCTTCACCCCTTTGTGCTCAGAAACGACTTTTACAGCATTGTAGATAGCTGGCAGCTTATCTTCACCATATTCGACGTCGAAAGTCGAACCGATTACCTGGGTAATTCGACCGACGTTTTGAGTTTCTGTGGGGGTTGCAGTGGCCATAAGTTTGTCCTTGCTTTCAAATCTTTGGTCCGATCACGTTCGATCGTTGCTGTTTGGCGAATGCGGGGTGCTGTTCGCTGTTGACCCTGGACCGTTTCATTACCAGCGCCCCGCCGTGGATGGTCAACACCTAGCTCAGCGCTTCAACACCTCCGATGACGTCCATCAATTCGGATGTAATTCGGCTTTGTCGGGCACGGTTATATTGCATACTGAGTCGTTTGATCAAATCATCGGCGTTTTCGGTGGCAGATTTCATCGCCACCATCCGGGCAATCTGCTCGCTGACTGCCGAGTCGAGAAAACACTTGAACAGTTTGACTTTAAAGCTTGTTGGTACCATTTCTTCGAGAATACTCTCGGCCGAGGGAACAAATTCATAGAGTGACTGTATCTTACCTGTGGCTTCAACATCTTGGGCTTGCTCATCTGTGGCCAGAGCACCAAGCGGCAACAACGTTTCGACCGACACATTCTGCCGCGCAATGCTTTCGAACTTCATATAGACCACATCGAGCCGATCCAGTTTGCCGGTGACGTAGTCATCAAGATAGCGACTTGCAACTTCATCGACTTCGTCAAAGGTGGGATTGTCTTCAAAGTTGGTATAGGTGCGCTCGGGTGGGAAGCCACGAAACTTGAACCCCGATATCCCCCGCTTCCCGGAGACCTCCAGCTCGCAGTTGGAGACCGACGTGGTCAGTTGCTCCCACTGGCGAACGCCAGACCGAATCAGGTTGCCATTAAATCCGCCGCAGAGTCCCCGGTTGGCGGTGAGTACGAGCAACCCAGCCGACTGGGTTGAATCGCGTGGTTCCAGGAGCGGATGGTTGACCTCAAGCCCTCCGTGGGTCAAATCCGCAACCAGTCGTGTGATTCGGTTGGTATATTCAGTCGCAGCCGAGGCACGATCCATCGCTTTTTTAAAGCGGGCCGTGGCGATCAACTCCATGGTTCGCGTAATCTTGCGAATATTGCGGATCGACTTGCGCCGGTTATCGAGTTCGCGGGGATTTGGCATGGGAAAAGGTTTGGCGGTGAGTGTTCAGTGGTCGAAAACCTGCATGCGGCGGCTGGCAGAACATGACAAGTCTGTTTCACACGAGGGCGGGCTCTGCTGCCGCATCTGTTTTTACAGGTTGCGTCGGGCTGGCGCCTTCGTATTGCGTTTTAAATTCAGCGATGGATGCATCGATCTGCGCCGCGAGTTCGTCATCCAGGTCTTGCTTTTTGTGGACGGCATCCCGCACTTCCGGCTTCTGATCTCGCATGAAGGTGAGAAATTTCTCCTCCCAGGCTTTCACTTCGGGGATGGGAACCTGGTCCAGGTGCCCGCCACTAGCGGCATAGATAATCAACACCTGGTCAACGACCTGCATGGGGACGTATTGCCCCTGCTTGAGGACTTCGACCATGCGATATCCACGGTCCAGGCGAGCCTGCGTGGCTGCATCGAGGTCGGTTCCGAGTTGGGCGAAGGCCTCTAATTCACGGAAGGCTGCCAGGTCGAGCCTCAAACCGCCGGCAACTTTCTTCATGGCCTTGATCTGAGCGGCACCACCGACCCGTGAGACCGAAATCCCAGCATTCATCGCAGGCTTGACGCCGGCGAAGAACAAGTCGGGCTGGAGGTAGATCTGCCCGTCGGTAATCGAGATCACATTGGTTGGAATATAGGCCGAGACCTCTCCTTCCAGCGTCTCGATGATCGGCAGCGCGGTGAGCGATCCGCCTCCCAGATCGTCGGAGAGTTTGGCCGACCGCTCCAGCAAACGGCTATGGCAATAGAAGACATCACCGGGAAACGCCTCGCGTCCCGGCGGGCGCCTCATCAAGAGCGAAAGTTGACGATAAGCGACAGCCTGTTTACTGAGATCGTCGTAGACGATCAGGGCGTGATTGCTGTTGAACATGTAGTGTTCTGCCATGGCAGTACCAGCGTAGGCAGCCACGTACTGCAGGGGAGCGGGATCACTCGCACCCGAAACGATGACCGTGGTGTAATCCATCGCGCCGACTTCACGGAGTTTTTCCACAACGCCAGCCACTGTGGAGTCTTTTTGGCCGACGGCGACATAGAAACATTTCACGTCGGAATCGCGCTGATTGATAATCGCATCAATGGCGATAGCCGTTTTTCCCGTTTTGCGGTCACCAATGATGAGTTCCCGCTGCCCACGACCAATGGGTGTCATCGAATCGACGGCTTTAATTCCAGTCTGGAGCGGTTCACAAACTGGCTGTCGTTCGGCCACTCCGGTCGCAATGACTTCCATCGGACGACGCTGGCTGGTCACAATGGGACCTTTGCCATCCAGCGGATTGCCCAGCGGATCGACAACACGTCCGAGCAACTCGTCCCCAACCGGCACACTGAGTAATCGACCGGTACTGCGGACTTCGTCACCTTCGGTAATTTCGACGTAGTCCCCCAGAATAATGATCCCCACCGAATTCTCTTCGAGGTTGAAAGCAAGCCCGATGGTGCCGTCGGGGAACTCGACCATTTCGTTGGCCATCACACCTGACAACCCGTAAACGCGGGCAATTCCATCACCAACTTCCAGCACGCGTCCCACTTCACGGACATCGATTTGGGATTCGTATTGTGCAATTTCTTGCTGAATAACCGATGCGATTTCGTCGCTATTGAACTTCATCGCGATTCTCCATTAAAAAACGACTCCGGGTGCGTTTCGATACCTTCAACCGCTCGAGCCACCATGGCTTTGCGGGCATATTCAAAGCGGGTTTTAATTGATCCGTCGTATACGGTGTCACCCACTTTGACGACAAATCCGGCGATCAATGACGGATCAATCCGAATTCTCAACTCTGGCTCAGCCCCGATCGAATCGCGGAGCACCTGGACAAATTCGCTGATAAGTGCGTCACCTATATCATTGGCGATCTGCAAGTCGACCTCGACTTTACCAACCTGTTTGCTGTACTGACTTTGCACCGACCGCACCACCGTCCGAAGAATCTCAAGCCTCCCGTGAGCCGAAAGGACCTTGAGAAAATTCAAAACCTGCGGCGCCGCCTTGTTGCTGAACACGCGGTCGAGCAATTTTTCCTTTTCCACATGCCCCACCAGCAGCGATGCGAGTGCCTGCTCGAGTTCAGGAAACCGGTCCAGCACGTCGTGAACCAGCGAAACCAACTGCTCGACCAACCCCGCGGCATCGCCGCTCTGGTTAGCAACGCCAAGGAAAGCTTGCGCATAAACCTGCGCAATCTGTTCCTCGACGACATCCATCACCGTATCTCGAGGGGCAGTTGAATCGTTTGTTTGGGACATGGCATTCGTGTCAGGCATGGCATTCGTGTCAAACGTTACGCCCGACCATCGGGTTCCAAGACGACTTATCGGTTGCCCTCAATTGTGACTGGGCTCGGCTGCAGTCAGTTTGCTCAGCGCCTCGCGGACCAATTCGGCCTGACGATCGGGAGTTACCTGCTCTCGGACTACCTTACCGGCAAGTTCAATCGCAGCATCGGCGCTCTTTTGCGCCAATTCATGGAGGGCAGCTTCCTTGGCCAACTCAAGTTCGCGTAGGGCACGCTGAGATTCTTGCTCGGCAGACTTCTTCGCTTCGATAATGATCTGGCCTTTCGTATGCTCAGCGTCGCGACGCGCCTCTTCCAAGAGTTCCCGTACTTGATCGGCAGCACCCGCGAGTTGCGCCTCGTGGGCCAAGAGCAATTGCTTGGCCTGTTCATGCTTGGCACTCGCCTCGGCAATATTGTCGGAAATTTTCTTTTCGCGCTCGTCCAACGCGGTCGTGATTGCCGGCCAGGCAAACTTGCGAAGCACCAGCAACAAGACGACAAAGACGATTCCCGTCCAGATGGCTAAATCAATGTCGAAAGCCAGCGGATTTGGGCCGCTGCTGGCCTGCTCCTCGCCATGCTCGGGCGGGTCTGCAGACGCTGCGTGCGTATCACCAGACCCGGCAGGTTCCGATTCGCGCTGGTCGGCAGCTTTGCCGACCGCCAACCAGCCAGGGCCGGCAACCAACCAGCCAGATACGACCAGCACAAAAATTGGTGACGCCAGTGATCTACAGACGCAATGACGAGTCGCCTTCATCGTTCACATTTCCTGGTGGGCGATTATTGGGTGGAAAGCATAAAACAAATGACCAAGGCAAAAAACGTGGCACCTTCGATCAGAGCCGCAGAAATGATCATTGCCGTTTGGATATTACCGGTCGCCTCAGGCTGCCGGGATATCCCCTCAACCGCCTGACCACCAATTCGGCCAATCCCAAAACCGGCACCCACGATTGCCAGTCCGGCCCCCACGGCGGCACCGAGGCCCTTCAAACCTGAACCGTCTGATGAAGTGGCATCCGAGTCAGCGGCACCTTGAGCCAACGCCGGTGAAGCAATCGCCAAAACAACCCAACTTACCATCAGAATTTGAAATAGCTTCAACACAGAACTTTACTCCTTCCTGAGCAAAAAACGCATAAACGCAAGCAGCGAACCTCGTATCACAGGTTAGTGCGGGTGCACTGCCATACCAATAAACAAAGCCGAAAGAAACGTGAATATGTATGCCTGCAAGAATGCTACAAACAATTCCAGGAGGCTCAATGCCGTGGCTCCTACCACGCTCAGGGGCATCACCCCCCACCAAGCCGCAAACCCATAACTTGCCCCAATAAACCCAACCACGACTGCCAACACGACGTGTCCGGCCATCATGTTCGCCAACAGACGAATGGCCAGTACTGCGTGCTTAATCAAAAGTCCCATAACCTCGATAAGAAAAATCATCGGAACTAACACAATGGCAAGCCCCAGGGGGAGATCCATCGAGGGAACCTGGGCTTTCCAAAAGCCGGCAAACCCTAATTTCGCCATCCCCCCGCCGACGACCACCCCAAAAGTGATCAGTGCCAACATGCTGGTTGTGGCCAACGCGGCAGTTGGCGAGCCCATCCAAGGGATCATGCCAAACAAATTGCAGCCCAGCACAAAAAAGAACGTTGTCCATAAGAACGGCATGAACCTGTCGGCATCGTGCTTGCCAATGCAGGGGCGGGCAACTTGATCACGAAGAAAAAGCAGCATCACCTCAAGCGTGTTCCACAGCCGCCCGCGGGGGTGATTCCCACCCCGCAAATGCCTGGCGAGCGCGATAAAACAGACCGCAATAATCACGGCCGTCAGAACTTCCAGAATCATGAATTTTGTGATTTTGAAGTCTAGCGGCATGATGTTATTGTCGATCAACGGGTCTCCTGTATCGACCGAAATAAGTGGTGTATTCAGTTTAAACGGCTGTGGAATCGCAATGTGCCCATGCCAATCCTTGGGCACGAAAGCACGCGGCACGTGGAAATACGTTGCATCTTCCACATGCCCAAATATTTCAGACGGGGCCAGATGATCCTTAGCCATCGCTTAAACAATCTCCAGGGACGACTGGCTTATCTCGGCTGTCCTGGACTGCCAACCACGACTCCACAGCCAACGCCACCAAGTAATACACCAATAACGAACAGATAAAAACAAAATAGTCGCCGCCGGTCCGTTTGATCGCGATCAGCAAACAGAGAACCAGTGGCGGAAAAAAACGGACCGCCATGCTACTCAACAGACCTGCCAGCGGGTTGTGTTGCTCGTTGAACCACTCCCTCAATGCAATTCCGGCGAAACCGCAACCCAGACAAAGCGCGGCCGCTGCCAACGCCCACATCACCCCAGGCCGACCTTCGGCCATGTAGGCCAACGGTCCCACCAGAACCGAAACTGCAACTATCGCCAACGCCAACTTCATAGCACTCCGAAAAAACCGGCGACTTCTCCAAAATTGGCGATTCTTCTCAGACACTTCCAACAGCTCTAAACTGACTATTTTCGTCTTGTCCAGTTCCCAGGTTCGCCTGGGCCCAACTTCGCTTAATCTATCTTTTTTATCATCTGCCTGAGGTGAAGCGTCGCCACGAAAAACCCTAAACCCAGACCAATCAGCATGAACAGGGCGACCGTCCCCAATTTCTGGTCAACCCAGCTACCGAACAATCCCGGCAAGACCATTTCGAGCGCAACCGTCAAGATTCGCGCCGCCCAGGCGGCGGCCTTCGCAACGGGCGAACGTTCGTCTGGGACATTTCCCACAGGGACACCCCGAGCGGCGACGGTCGGTAACCAGCTATGCCCGCAGTGCCGATAACCGACCAAGGCGGCGAATCGGGTACTTTCCATGCACTCCTGGGTAAGCAAGCCCATGCCAGCTACTCACGACGGGACCGGCAATGTATCTCAGCCCAGATTCTCGGTCAACGTCCTCAGCGTAGAATTCGTACATTTTTTCACAAAGTCCAACAACCTTGGGCCGGCACTCGACTTGCGCCACGTCCGGTCAATCGGCATCTCCTGGAACAACCACAGAATGAACCAGAAACCGCAACTCCCCTGGTCGCTACGCGAACCGCTGTTGGAAATCTAAATTACAACATAACCATATATTTCCAATAGACTTGCATTGATTGCGCCTACTTTTCTCGTCCGGACGAATTGCATATTTCAACTTTTTCAATTAGGGTAAAAGTAGGAATTAATTAGGAATTGTTAGAATTTACGACTGTGGGGGTTAGCCCTCCAGTCTCCCGCGTAAGAAGAGATAATTCGGCTGGGCCAGTTTTCCCTGCAGCCAATGACGTTTCGGTTGCACGACTCGATTGAATTTCTGGGAGGGTCTGCGGCAAAACAGAACGGGCTTGAACCTGTTTCGCACGGGTGCCGGGGGCGGCATCGTGACGACCGCCATACACGACCTCCGCTACGTGTCTGGAGATTGGGCCAGACCTAATCCACGGATGAAGCAGCCTTGACTCACACCCCACCGCCTGAACAAACAGACAACTGAACCAAGCATGAATCAGGAAATATACCTAACATGACGATCAGTGAACTCCGCGGGTACAACTACCGAGAACTTTCCCAGATCGCAAAACACAAAGGGGTCTCTGGCTGGCACGCAATGCGCAAAGAAGAATTGATTCACGCCATTGCCAAAAAGGTGCGGGCTCAGAAGCGGCTTCGCGGGACGGGTCACCATCGCAACAAATCTGGCAAACAAACTTCCGACACCAAGGGCAACGACTTTGAGTCCCCACGCGTAAACGCTGCCCGGATCAAAAGTCGCCAGAGGATGCAACAATTGCAAGCTAAATTGCAGGAATTCAAAGACCTTTCTGGAAGACCGCAAGAGCGGCCCAGTCGAGTGTCGCGTGATCGCCTGGTCGTCCTCGTACGGGACCCCTACTGGCTTCACGCCTGGTGGGAACTTTCGGAACGAAGTATCCAACGTTCACGATCTGCTTTGGGACAAAAGTGGCACCAAGCACAACCGGCACTGCAACTCTACCGAGTGGGCGAGGAAGGGGCCGGCACGTTCGAACGGCAGATCTCAATCCACGGTGGCGTGAACAACTGGTACATCGACGTTCAAGATCCTCCCACCGGTTACCGGATGGAAATTGGTTATTCGATTGGGTCTGAATCTTTCTACACCTTGGCCAAAAGCAATACCGTGTTGACACCGACGCCAGGCAGTCGCCAAATGATCGACGAAAACTGGACAGATGTTGCCGAGAATGCCGATCGCATTTATGCCATGAGCGGAGGTTACTCACCCCACGGCACCAGTGCTGATCTTCAAGAAGTGCTGGAAGAGCGGCTCCACCGCCCAATGGGAACACCCCTCGAAACCCGCTACGGCGACGGAGCAGCACGGCTGCTGTTCCAGGCTGACGATCTGCAATGTGCGATTGACGCCGAACTGGTGGTTTATGGTGCCAGCCACCCGCACGTGCATCTGACGGTGAAAGGAGAGCCGGTGCAGGTGCGATCCAACGGCACGTTTGTGGTACGGATAGCACTTCCAGACCGGCGGCAGGTAATCCCGGTGGTAGCCAGCTCCCCTGACGGAGCTGAGCAACAAACCATCATCCTCGCGATCGAGCGAAACACGAAGGTCATGGAACCGATGCACCGCGATCCGAGCAAGGCTCCCATTCGGCGGTAACACTCACACCACCCCAAGCAGGGCTTCGGCAGGCAGGGCTTGGGCATGACGAAACGGGCAAAAGTCTCTACAATCAAGGGAGTTCTGTTTCGCATTCTCAGTCCGCGATTTGGTGGTTCAATTTGATGCCCGATCTTGCCACCCAGCGTCAACAATTACTCGACACGATCCGCAGCTACCACAGCTGTGCGGTGGCGTTTTCCGGAGGCGTCGACAGCGCGGTCGTCGCCAAGGCAGCCCAGCTGGCCCTGGGCAAGCGAGCCGTAGCCGTCACCGGCGTCAGCCCAAGTCTGGCAACCGGCGAATTAGAGGGAGCTCGCCAATTGGCCACGTTGATCGGTATTCGGCATATCGAGCTGAAAACTGCCGAAATGTCGAACCCGTCTTATGCGGCCAACGCAACCGATCGCTGCTACCATTGCAAATCGGAACTCTACGCACAACTTGCAGCACAACTTCAACGGCTTGACGTACGGGTGATCGTCAATGGCGCCAACGCCGACGACCAGCACGATTACCGTCCCGGAATGCGGGCGGCAGGCGAACATCACGCCAGAAGCCCACTGGCCGAATGTGGCATCAAGAAACAGCAGGTCCGCCAACTTGCCCAGAATTGGAAATTGCCAGTCGCAGACAAGCCCGCCTCACCTTGTCTCTCCAGCCGGATTGCCTATGGAGAGCAGGTCACGCCCGAGCGACTCCAAATGGTTGATCGCGCCGAGCAACTCGTCCGCAAGTTGGGCCTGCGGAACGTGCGCGTGCGATACCACGCTGGCGATCTGGCCCGCATTGAAGTACCTGCCGAAGCAATTGCTCAACTGGCCGCTGGGGAGGTCCGGCATCAGCTTGCAGACGAACTGAAACAGCTTGGGTTCAAGTTCGTCACACTTGACCTGGAAGGCTTTCGCTCGGGCAGCCTCAACGATTTGGTGCCTGTCGAGGCGCTGACGCGTTTCGACTCTACCATGAAGTAGTGCTCGCTTGCGGCAATTTTCTGCTGCGGTACGTCAAAAAACCAGTCCCAGCACGACTGGACCTGGACCACTGGCATGGACCTGGACCACTGGAACTCGTTGAACCGCAACATCACAGCCTGCAAGGCTTGCCCCCGCCTGGTCGCGCACTGCCGCGAAATTGCCACCACCAAACGAAAAGCCTTTCGTCACTGGAGCTACTGGGGCCGGCCGGTTCCCAACTTTGGAGATCCGCAGGCCCGGCTGCTGATTATTGGACTGGCTCCCGGAGCACATGGGGCCAATCGAACGGGAAGAATGTTCACTGGCGACCGCAGTGGTGACTGGCTCTATCGAGCACTTTTTCGGGCAGGTTTCAGCAATCAGGCGGGTTCCACTTCACGCGAGGACGGCTTGCAATTACTCGATTGTGCAGTCACCGCTATTTGCCATTGCGCGCCACCTGGCAATAAGCCCTCGCGAACCGAGATTTCGCAATGCCGGCCATGGTTCGAGCAAACCGTCGACATTGGCAAGGCGCGTGTATTTTTAGCACTGGGACAAATCGCCTGGAAAGGGGTCCTGGACGAGTTTCTGAAGCGGCGGTGGTACGAGGGGCGACGGCCTGAATTCGCGCACGCGGCACAAGTTGCCTTGAGTGATGACCGATGGCTGATAGGCAGCTACCACCCTAGTCAACAGAATACTTTCACAGGCAGATTAACCGAACCGATGTTCGATGGCATTTTTGGCACGGTCAACCGTTTGTTGAACGGGGCCCAATAAACCAGTTTGTCCCCTTGGCTGCCTGCGAGTCGCACCACGCCTGCTTGCGAACCGCGGTCCCACGTTTTTTATTGCTGAACCGGTTCGATATCGAAGGCAAGCTCGATAAAATCGAAATACTCCTGATCGTCTGCAAACGATCCGCTGGCGATTTTGTCACCTGCAATGAAAACAGGCATGCCGAACTGTGCCGGACTCGTCCATTCATTGCCAAGGTTCGCAAACATATTAACGTGACGAGAAATCCGCGCATCGATATCCTCTGCGTCATCCAGACCACCGCGAATCCGCACCCGTCCCACATCCTGATAGGCTTGCACGAGCGCTTGCTCATATCGCCTCGGCTTTTCCTCGTCAGCCATCATCCACTCGTGGAATCTCGTAAACTGATTCGGCTCCAACTTGCTGACAATCAAGGCGATTTTCGCGAGGTTGCAGGCACCTATGTTTTGAGGGCGGGCACTTTTCATGAATTTGTTGCAACGCAACTCAAGGGGTACCGGCATAACCACAAATGCAAGTTGATCGCCATAGTGTCGCAGGGCACTGTGCACGCGTTTGTGCGTTTGACGGCAATGCTGGCACGTATAGTCGAATAACTCAATAACCACGTTCGGGGCTTCTGGTGAACCCAAGTACGCTTCTTCGTAAATGTCGAAAAACAACCGACCTTTCAAGATGTCGGTGATCCGACTCTGGCTTGAAAGCTCATCAGGAACGACGCCAAGGTCAAATTTTGCTGGCTTGAAGCCAATATCGTATTTCCCCTCGGTCCAAGCCTCGTTCTTTATGGCGTCAGTTGGGTCGTCCAGTTTACCTGTCTTCGTTACTCTGTTCAGCAGAGCATCCAACACGGCAGGCTCCGAGTCGGCTCCCTCATCTTCTTTCCCGTGGCCATTCGCGACCCCTACGGTCACCATGCGGTGGGCTGTATGCCGCTTCGGCGGGGCATCGATGTCCTTGGATGGAGTGGTCGTCGGGGCATCTGAAGTGGCAGCCGAAACGGGTTGAGCCGAAACGGGCTCGCTGGCAAGCGGCTGCAAGAAAACCGGCTCCGCTTCTAGCTGCCCACCCGATTCGGAAAGGGTGGCTATTTCATAAGTCTTTTCAGGTTGCCAGACTTGTAGCGCAATCAAACCAGCGACACCGATCAACCCCACGAAAATGGGAATCCCAAATTGCCCCAAACCGGTAACGACGGCGGCAGGCTTACCGACAGTAGCCACCCCGGCCAAGGAAGCTTGTAATGGACTGATCGACCGAACACCGCGACTTGTCTCCCGGAGGCGGGCGGTCGTGCCAAGGACAAACAGAACGGCAATCAACCCTCCGCATAGATGAACGCCAAGGCAATACAAACAAAAAGCCTGCAGCTCAACCGATTGAAGCCCAATGAACCAGAGGATCGAGCCCACAACACTCGTGACCAGCAACGCGAGCAACGCCACTGCCCAACGCGCAACTGGCATGTTACGAACACCAACCAGCCAACTCACTAGAAAAATGGCCGCATAGCAAACGCCCCCCAGCATCGCAACCGGCGCGCCCAGGACCCGCGCCCAGCTGCTAGCAAGCACAGCATCGCAGTCGAGCGTGGCTCCGTCACCGCAACCCAAGATGGCACCATGTTCGGCCGACTTCCAGCTGAGGTATGCAGTCAAACCAACTGCTATCAGCGCCAGTGTGCGAATGGCCCACAAGATGAGGGTGCTCAAGGGCGGGTCAAAAGAAGCTGATTTTCGGGCGATCATCGTAACTGGAAAGACCATTGTGGATTTTGGCGCAGGGACGAAAATCCAGGGCACCTGTGCCTTATATTTTACTGTAGTTTTGCCCAAAAGTGTTGGTTACGCAACCAAAATGGAAAACCACCGGTCCGTTGAGACCCGCGGCGCAAATGGGCTTGCACAACCATCGCGACCAGCACAACTAGCCTCGCTACAACCGATCTACCTTGCCTAATCAGCGAGCGGCCTGTATTCTCCCGAACCTTATTATAGAGGTTGAGGTGGTTCTGGAATTCAGCCCCCCATCATCAGGCCAATCCTCAACGATTTTCCAGGCGAGCCAAGATTTTCGAGACGAGTCAACCGTTTTCTTTGCGAGGGAGCACCGCATTATGAACATGAAACCCAAGATTCGACCGCTTTGGCAACGCCTATTGTTAATGGGCGGTCTTTCCATGCTGCTGGTCTACAAACTACTCCATCTACCGAGGTTTATTTTACCCCGGGACTTCAAGTCCATTGTTACGAATTGGGACTACAAAATGTTCACCATGCTGCTGGGTAGCGGCTTTACCAGGGCGTACATTGACCAGCCGTGTACGCTACGAATGCCAACGGAATTCAAGCCGAAAGCCGATGTCCCGAAGCCTCATCAACTCAGTCGGCAAGAACTTAAGGATTTCTATGAAAACGGGTTCATTGGTCCATTCGATTGTTTCAGCCCCACGGAGATGGCCGATTTCAAGAAGGAATTGCTGGCGATGGAAAAGACGAAAAGCAAGACCTACGGCTTTGTAACTCCCCGCGATCGCCACTTTGAAGCACCCCGGCTCTGGAATTTCCTGAAAGATTCTCGCATTACGGACCGTTGTGCGCAGATTCTAGGTCCCGACCTGCTTTGCTGGCGATCACAGATTTTCTACAAGGGGCCACACGCTCCGGCAATTCAGTGGCACCAGGCGACCACGTTCATTGTTGAGGACTACCAGGACCCTGCGATCTTTCCATCCGATCGCGGTGAGATGTTTCAAATCACGGTGTGGGTTGCGGTGGACGACGCGCCGCTGGAAAAGGGTTGCCTGAGGTTTGCCTGTGGAGCAAACGATACCCGTGCGATCGACTTTGGAGGCGATTCGGAAGAAGGTTTTTACGAAGCTTCCTACACGCTCGACTTCAGGGAAGAAGACCAGCCGATTCGCTACGTGCCGGTGAAATCAGGCCAGTTTCTGTTATTTGCCGAGCGATTCGTCCATGGTTCCGGCCCAAACACCACCGATCAGTATCGACTGGCTTTCAACATGCGTGTCATTCCGAGCAATATACCAGTCTATCCAAACAAAAAATATTACCGATCGGTATACAACGGTGGCAAGTATTTTCTGGACCAATGGGGCGTGGCGGTCTTGCGTGGTGAAGACCGCTACCAACTCAGTCGAACAATCCCACCGGAAGCACTGCAAGCCGGAGAATTCAAGGGCGTGCTCCGCCCCGCCGCCTGAGCCGGGGAGGTTCTGCTGGGGCCCAAAGCCTGCCCACGTCTGATGCTGCGAACCGCACTGACTTCCAAGGATGGTACTTGACGCCAATGCGTAACATTCGCGAGAAACGGGCTTTGGTCACAGGTGCTGCCTCGGGCATCGGGCGGGCAATTGCGATGGAGTTGGCCCGCGAAGGGGTGAACCTACTCGTGGTCGACATCGATACAGAGGCTATGGCTGAAACCGTTGCCGCTTGCCGACAACTCGGGGCAGAGGTAACCGGCCAACACTGCGACGTCAGTCAACGAGGCGACATTTCGGCAACCGTCCACGCGCTGCTTGATCACTGGGGTGGGGTCGACTTGTTGGTCAACAATGCGGGAATCACTTATTACGGGCACACGCATCGCATGGCTGACGAGCATTGGGATCGGTTGATCCAAATCAATCTGCACGCGCATATTGAGTTCACCCGCAAACTTCTCCCCACGATGCTCGAGCGACCCGAAGCTCACATCGTTAATATTTGCAGCATGTTTGGCCTGGTAGGAATGCCCAAACTGGCAGCCTACTGTGTGAGTAAGTTTGGCCTGGTGGGCTTTAGCGAGTCGCTTCGCAATGAATACGGGCGTCAGGGACTTGGTGTTAGTGCAATCTGCCCCGGCTTTGTCGATACGCACCTTTTCACGAATGGCCCGCTTCAAGAGGATGTTGCCGAACACAAGATTCCGCCAAAAATACTACGCACTACAGCCGAGAAAGTCGCTATAGCCACCGTCAAGGCAATTCGCCGCAATCGCAGGGTGGTTGTGATGGAACCCTTTGCCCGCGGGCTGGTCGCAACCAAACGCCTTGTGCCCGGACTGCTCGATTTTGCATTTCACCTGGGCCGTGATCGAAAAGTCCGCCAGAAAGCAGCCCGGCTCCAGCAGATGTCCGACCCGGCGACACGGACCATCGATGACCACGACTCGGCAAACGGCTCGTCAGACGTTTCCCAACCGCGGGCAGCCTAGCCACACCTTAACGCACCACCCTTTTTAACGCCGTATCCTTTCGAGCCAAACCGCGGCCAGTTCTGCCGGAGCAGCCCGATAGATACGCGTGAAAGCTGTGTCGAACTCTGTACCATGGCCCACTTCACTCAGCAACTTCTGGACCTTGGTAGGTTTTTTAAGGAGATTGCGGACGAACCCATAGGCGAGCAGCCCCTCCAGTTCCAACGATAATTTTCCCTGTATAAAATCGTCCGGCTTTTGCAGGCGGGTGATCGCCGCAGGAATTTGTTTTTCCCAGGTCTTGACGCGGGCATCGCCCGAATCCAGTTTGGCAGCAGCAGCCCGCGCAGCTCCCTCCACAAACCAGCGTGGTAACCGCCCGTATCCTTGAGCTGCCACGTAAACGCCGGCAACTTGTTGGCCAACGAGCACGCTGTTGTCGAATTCACCATGGCGGGCAGGGTGGATCACCGCATACGCGTCGACACCATCGTAACCCCAATGGCCCCGCCAACTGGCGGGCACCTCTCGCTGTTCAACCATGATCCCGAACTCGCTGTAATCGTACCGGTGTGCACAGGCCAGAATGGTCATCCGCGACTTGAGCCAGGGCTGGTCTTCCGGATGGCGGAACAGTTTTGTAACCTGCTGCACTTGGTTTTCGGCAAATTGACCCAGTTCCGTCAGTTGGGCCAGGGGCAAATTGCCGGTGATCAGAAACCACTCTGTTTCGATGGTCCGGGCTTGTTCATCAGGAATGGCCAGGCGCCATTTTTGCAGGGCCAGGTCTTTCCGCATGCCACTCAGCTCTTCGGGACTGGCGGCGTCGGCCCTGGCCAGGGTGTTCATTCGGGTGAGGGAATCCGAACGCCTTGCACCGTCAAAATGTGCGCCCTCACGAATCCACGTTTCGATTCGTGCAATGACCTCGGCCGGCAGAGGATCACGATCCAACGGCATGCGGTCCCCGCCTTCACCTTTAAGCCGCATCAGCAGTAAACTTTGCTCCGGATTCCCCGCCGCGACAGGAGGGCCCGATTCCCCTCCCTCCCACAAACCCTGAAATGTTGTCAGGTTGAACTCAGCTCGCGCGCGACGGCTACCGTGACAACCAGTACAGGCCTCGGCAAGAACCGGGGCGATTTCCAGAGCGAAGCGAACCGTCTCGTCACCAGTAGCAGCCTGCGCCGGTTCGACTTGGCGTCGCTCGGGTGGGTCTTCTTCGCTGGACATCCCGGCCAACTCGACCAAAGGTACCGTCGTTGTCGTCGCATCGTTCTGAGCACCCTGATTGACCCAACGCACCAACAGTTCGAGTTCTTGCGGCGTGACGCGGTCTGGTCCGCGGGGCATTTCCCCCGAGGCAACCAGGTCGATCATCACACTCGACGCGGCTTTTCCTCGAACCACGACCATGCCAGCTTCGTCCGAACCACTCAGCAGGTCGACATACGTCGCCAGGCTGAAGCCTCCCTTGCGGGCCTCGATGTGACATCGCCTGCACTTCGCCACCAACAGTGGAGCCACCTCCTCGGAAAAACTAACTTGCTTCCGCTCAGAGCCCTTCTCCCGACGCCCCCGGCCCTTACGTGTTGGGCCTTGGGTCCCCTCCTCGGGGTCACCCTCGGGAAGTTCCAGGGGCCGCAAGGTGACTCCCGCTTCGCCCAATTGCTGATGCACCTGGCGGAGCAAACCAACCGCTCGGGCGAACAACTTGTTGAGTCTCGAGTCGACCTTGCCGACGGCCAGTGCCTCCATACGAAGTTGGGCCTTCTCAAATTCATCGGCGGCGACGTCCAACTTGCCTTGCTTGGCGGACCTGGCTGCCGAACGGGCCAGGGTGGAAGACCGAGAGATCTCGCGCCGCTGCCCCTGTCGTGAGACGGCATCGGCGTTGACATCACCCGCCAGTACCAAGGCAAACAACAGAATCGGCACGAATCGAGCGATCATGCCCCTATCATACCCGGTTCTGGCAAACGGCATAGAGATCCGCACCAACGCTGCTCAACACCACCAGGAAACGATGAATTCCACGAAATCTCAGCAAGAATGGTGCCGACGTCGCGCTTTAAGACCTGTTTTGCGCGACTTCTGCCCACCGGTACGGCGATACCCGTACTCAATCGCAAACCATTCGGCAAACCGCTCTCGGTCCGTGCAGCTCGAATTGCGGTTGTCGACCAGGTGCCCCAATTCGTGGATCAAGATGTTGTTGAGGTAGAAGTCGCGGGAAGACTGTTCCGTCCAGGAAAGGGTCCAAACATTCGATTTTGGCTGGTGCCAACGTCCGCCAAACATTTTGACTTCATTGACGAGATTCGGCCGAGGTGGAAAATAAAAATGTTCCACCAGTGACTGCTCAAGCGGATAAAGATAAAGGGTTGCGCCCCACTGCATACCATAACAGGGGAAACTCTGCTTTTTACGGGTTACGCAGCTAAGTTGGATGACTTCCAAATCTTGCAGGTATTGCGATGGTACCCGGAGAAGACGTTCCCGTACTTCCTCCGGTGTGACAATATGTCGATAACCCTTACCAGGACTTTGAACGATAACGCGATAATCAGCCGTTCCAACCGGTTCGTACCAGTCCTCTGGTGGGGCAAAAGGTTCGCGAAGTTTGCGATCTCCCACATTGGCACCTCGGGCGCGGCTGGCAGCTCGACGGCGCGAGTGCGCACTAAGTGACGCCATCCGCCCCTTGGCCTGGCGGACCTTGTGCTTGGCGAGATAATTGCGTCGTACAGCCATAGCGCATGTCAAAATTCTATGAAAATCATTTTTTGTGCCCTGTCGCGTCCGCGCGAGCCATCCTGAAGAGCTTCCAAATCGGCGATTCGGCAGGGCTGCACAGCGTCGCTTCCAGCAACGCCAGAGGAGGATTCCAGACGTCTGAACCTCTTATCTCTATCGTACGCTGCCGCGGCCATATTCCACAAACAAATATTTAAACCGTTATATTACAACAACTTACGAATGAGTCACGAAAGGCGACAAAACGCCATTTTGGGAATGTCGGCCCACCCCGGCTGAATCCGGCAAGCCACTTTCACGGGCGCAAAACCGTCCAGGTGCGCCGATAAAAAGTGCTTTGTCGCGCGTCCTCTTTGAAAACCATGAAACCGGAACAATCACTCGACATTGTGTTTTACACTAGACAAGGCTGTCATCTCTGCGATGATGCCGCCGAAGTTTTACGTGCGCATCGCGTTGGCTACCAAGAAGTCGACATTGACGACCATCCGGAGCTTGTCGAGCGATTTAACACATGCGTACCGGTGATTGAAATTGATGGCGTCGTTCGGTTTCGCGGTCGGGTTGACCCCCGCTTGTTGCGGCGTTTATTAAAGTAAACAAGGAATTGGTCTTGGATATAACGGCCCCTCCCGCCACAAAATCGATACTCGGGCTTTTTGCCAAACACTGGACACTCGGCCAAGTGAAAACCCGTTTGGCAGCCGGAATCGGAGCGACTGCTGCTGTCCGATTTCATCGTCACTGCGTCGATGTACTGCTCGAGCGGCTCAAGTTCATTGCCGATACACGGGTTGTTTGCTACTGGCCGCCCGAGCGGCGGGAGGAGTTCACCCAGCTTGGAAATGGCCACTGGCAGTTTCGACCTCAAACGCCGGGTGACCTGGGAACCCGCATGGCCGCTTATTTCGAAGATTGCTTTAAGGCCGGGTTTCAACGGGTACTGCTTTTGGGAACCGACAGCCCGAGCGTACCCCTGCCACACATCGAACGGGCCCTTCAACTGCTTGAAGCGCGCCGCCTGGTCCTCGGCCCAACCGAGGACGGCGGTTACTACCTGGTCGGCGCACGCTCGAAAATTCCGCCGATTTTCGAGGCCATGCCGTGGAGCACGCCCAGACTGTGGCCCGCCACGCTTCGGCAACTGGAAGCCAAAGGGTGGCAGCGTGACGTTGATTATGAATTACTCCCGCCGTGGTACGATATCGATACCATCAGCGACTTGAAGCGTCTGTCCCGCGAATTACTGGCAGAAGCGATCGGAAATGAACCGCTAACCGACTTGCGGTGCTACGTAGAAACAGCACTGAAATTGAAGCCTGCCTCTTAATTTCCCGACCTTAATTTCCCGACCATGGCGCAAACAGAGAATTTTGACGAACTGATTCTTGGTGGCGGGGTGATTGGCCTCTCGCTGGCATTTCGATTGGCAAACGTGGGACGACGTGTGTGCGTTGTGGATCGACAGGAACTGGGCCGCGAAGCATCCTGGGCCGGTGCCGGAATCATCCCCCCCGGATCCTGGTACCATGATCATCCGGCCCTGGAATCGCTGGCCAGGGAGAGTTGCCGGCTGCTGCCCAACTGGAGTAAGCAGCTCCATGCATTCACGGGAATTGACAATGGGTGGCGTCAAACGGGTGGCATCTACTTCACCCCAAACTTTGATTGTGATCCAGAGAATAAGACCGTCACGACACTTGCCCGGTGGCAGCAACAGGGAATTCTCTCTCAGCCCATCAGTGCCGCTGAACTTCGGGAACTCGATCCTGTCGTTGCCGACGGCCCCTGGCTCACCAAACAAGACAAACTCTTTGCCTACTTTGTGCCGGAGGAAGCCCAACTTCGTAATCCACGGCATCTCAAAGCGCTGATTACAGCCTGCACCCGGTTGGGCGTGGTGTTCCAACCGAACACCACGCTGTTCGGTTTCGTGAGAAATGGCCCGCAGATCACCGGGGTCGAGACAACCCACGGTCGGTTGCAAGCAGGACAATTCTGTCTGACAGCCGGTTGCTGGACGGGACAACTGGCCGCGCAACTGGAACTCGATCTCCCAACCAGGCCTATTGCCGGGCAGATGATCCTGCTGAAACATCCGCGACCCACACCAGCATGCGCGCGAATCCATCACCACGATGGCAAATACATCGTTCCCCGCTGCGACGGCTACACACTGGTCGGTTCCACCGTGGAAGATGTTGGTTTTGACAAGCGAACGACCGCATCCGCCATCGCCGACTTGCGGGCACTGGCTCGTGGATTTGGCCTGGGAATGTGTGACTTGAAACAGGCCTGGGCTGGATTGCGCCCAGCGTCGTTCGATGGCCTACCTTATCTGGGGCGGTTGCCAGGGATCAACAATGGGTGGATCGCAACCGGCCATTTTCGTGCTGGCCTGCAATTATCTGCCATCACGGCAATCGCCATGGCAGCACTCATGCTCGATCAAGAGCCTCCCGTCGATATCACGGCCCTGGGTGTTGAACGCCTGCGGCACCCGGTCTCCTGAGCCTGGCCAGCAACCCGCATCGCGTTGGCCGGTCACTCGACAGATCTGTGGGACACCCTGTTCCGCAACCCATGCACTCTTTCGCACTCCGCGGGCAAGAACGCTGAATTACCCCCGCTTTGTCTTGCCGCCATCTTGGCGCTGTTGGCTCACCGCATCACTCCACGCATGCCGCAAAATCCCCACGAAACCAGAGGCCACAAACATCATCCACGCTCCCAGCATCGCAGCCGAAAATGTTCCCAAGGTAAGGCCGCCAATCGTGGCGCGATCCCCCACCAGCTTGACAAGGGCAGTCGCCCCTACAACCGCTGCCAAAACGGCGCCGACAGTCATCAACAGCCAAAGCCACGGTAACCGTGTCGTACGGCTCCCAAGCGGACTGGCAGGTGGAAGGTCGAGCTCGGCAAACGGCTTTGTCGCCACCCGCGAAGACGCTTCGTCCGGGTCAAACCCGCCCCGTTTCGCATGCCACCGCCGGCGTTGTTCTGCATGCTGTCGCAATCGACTCCCGAGTACGGTTGCAACCATGTGGCTGACGACGATCATGACCGCGACCAGGATGGCAACCCGCCAGTAACCATTCACAGCGGTCAAGACGGCCAGGAGTGCACTCACTCCGCCGATAAAAAGCAAAAGCCTGCCCAGGCTGAACTGGGCCAGCGGAGGATCGGGCGGTAACGGATTCTGCTGACTGGTCATCGTCGATTTGGATTGTTGGCCCGTAATATACCGCGGGGGGGGGGGGGTGACAGCCACACCAGTCCCTGACTGCCAGGGAATCGTAACTCAACGCCAGCCCTCAGCGTACCAACTGAGTCGATATTTTGTTAAGGTAAATAACGTCTGTTCACCATGACTCAATTGTAAGAATAGCTCATGTCCCTTTTTCTTGCTGAAGGTTCACCAACCACTGTTTTGTCGGATGCCGAGTTAGAGAGCAGCTTCTATTCAGCCCTTAAGCAGCTTGGCCCCCGTCACAAAGTCATTGCAATCCCACCCGATATTACCCGCCTGGAAAGTCGGGCCGGCCGGCTGACCTGTATGCTTCACGACTACTACGGCGAGGCCCTGGTCGATGTGATACCAGCCTTGGGTACTCACTTCCCGATGACCGATGAGCAGGTCGAAATGATGTATCCGGGGCTGCCGAAATCACTAATTCGCGAACACCGGTGGCGGGATGAAGTCGTCACGCTTGGCCAAATCCCGGCCGCCTTCGTCCGAGAAGCCTCCGCTGGACTCTACGACAAGCCGTGGACTGCTCAAATGAACAAGCTCGTTGTTCATGGCGGACATGACCTGATCATTTCCCTGGGGCAGGTCGTCCCTCATGAGATCGTAGGGATGGCCAATTACAACAAAAATATCTTTATCGGCATCGGCGGTGCGGCGAGCATCAACCCGAATCATTACCTTGCCGGACTGTGTGGAGTCGAGCGAATTCTGGGCCGCGAAGATACGCCGCCACGCCGCATTCTCAACGAAGCACAACGGCTGTTCTGCAAGAATATGCCACTTGTTTTTGCGCTGACTGTGATCGGTTTCGACCAGGTGGGGGAAACGGTCGTCCGCGGACTCTTCCTCGGCGACGACCAGGAATGCTTCCAGAAAGCGAGCGAGTTGTCCCGCCAGGTCAACATCACGCCTGTCGACAAACCGGTCGAACGTTTGGTCACGTATCTCGATCCGGAAGAATTCTCCAGCTTCTGGCTGGGAGGCAAAGCGGTTTACCGCACGCGAATGGCCATTGCCGACGGTGGAGAATTGATCATCCTGGCGCCCGGTATCAGCACGTTCGGCGAAGATCCTGAAATCGATCGGCTGATTCGTAAATACGGCTATCGCACGAACGGCGTGACACAGCAGCAAGTCGCCGAAAATGAAGATTACCAACAAACACTTGGAGCAGCTGCTCAAGTCATGTTATGTTCTCCCGAAGGTCGATTTCGCATCACCCTCTGCCCGGGGGGGCTAACCAGAGAAGAAGTTGAAAATGCAGGGCTGGGATATGGCGACCTCGACGAACACCTGGACCGTTATGCACCCGCAAAACTCGATGACGGCTGGAACACACTTGCTGAGGGTGAGCAAATTTACTTCGTGCGTAAGCCGGCCCTCGGACTATGGGCACTCAAGTCGCGGATACCCCCATAACGCGATTGTGCGTCAGCCCGCCAATTTTGCGAACTGGCGTGCGCCGCCAACCCAATGACCCTTTTCATTGGACCTGTTAGAATTCAGGAACACCCGCAACCCCTGGGCAGTTACCATGTTGACCAAACGCATTCTACTCACGGCCCCGGTCCTATTGGCTTTTAGCTTACCGGCGACAGCCGACGAATGGCCTCAGTGGCGTGGACCCAGTCGCGATGGCATATGGCGTGAAACGGGCTTGACCGAACGTTTCCCCGCACCGCAAATCGATCTGGTATGGCAGGCTGACATCGCAGCCGGGTACAGCGGCCCGACCGTTGCCGACGGTCGGGTCTTTGTTACCGACCGTCTTGACGACCCTAAACAGATTGAGCGGACCCATTGTTTTGACGCGAGTACGGGTGAACCACTCTGGACACATGCCTATGATTGCAATTACGAAATCCACTACACGGCTGGTCCACGTGCTGCGGTAACGATCGATGACGGGCGCGCCTACAGCCTCGGTGCGATGGGTCACCTGCACTGTTACGACGCGGCCACCGGCAAGCTGCTCTGGAAACGGGATCTGAATACCGAGTACGAAATCCGCATGCCGGTTTGGGGCATTGCAGCTGCCCCTCTCGTCGTTGACGATCTTGTGATTGTCATGATTGGCGGAACCGACGGTGCCTGTCTGGTTGCTTTCGATAAAAAGTCGGGGGGGGAACGCTGGAAAGCACTCGATGACAACGCTTCGTACTCGGCCCCGCAGATCATCCATCAAGCCGGGCAACCAGTCCTCCTCTGCTGGACCGCTGGAAGTCTTGCCGGTCTTGATCCAACGTCAGGAAAAATACACTGGCAAGTACGCTTTGTGGATCGAGATACGAGTATGAATATTGCGATGCCTGTCCTTCACAACAATCGGCTGTTCTTGACGTCATTCTTCGATGGCTGCTACATGCTGAATTTGCCACCCGACCGCCTTCAAGCCAGTCAACTTTGGACACGAGTCGGGCAAAATGAAAAGAACACCGACGGGTTGCATTCGACGATGTCAACGCCGCTGTTTGACTCAAACTACATTTACGGCGTTGACAGTTACGGTGAATTAAGATGTCTCGACGCAGCAACGGGAGACCGCGTATGGGAAGACCTCACCGCCGTCCCCAAAGCCCGCTGGGGCAACATTCACTTCGTCACCAACGGCGATCGAGTATGGATGTTCAATGAACGGGGAGACTTGATCATCGCCAGGCTATCGCCCTCCGGCTACGAAGAGATCAGTCGTGCACACCTGATCGACCCCACGGAATTTCAGTTGCGCCAACGCGGGGGAGTTTGCTGGTCGCATCCCGCCTTTGCCTATCGACATGTATTTGCCCGCAACGATGAAAAGTTAGTGTGCGCAAATCTGGCCGCGGACCAAGACGACACACAGTAGCCCGCAAACAATCGTCGGCACAATCTGCACACCGTGGACCACGCAAGCCTCCAGTCGCACCGGAGCATGAACTGTACGGGCCACAGCTCATGCCTGTTTTGCCTGGCGGTCATGCCGTTGAATCCAATCCACGATTCGCCAATCCATCCAGCGGCGATCGGGATCTACGCCTGACACACCGAAGTAGCCAACGTGCCCACCATGGTTAGTAATCAATACGTTGGTCGATGATGAAAAACCGGCCCTGTCAAAAATCGGCACCGGTATCAGAGGGTCATCGGCAGCAGCCAGGACCAGCGTCGGTAAGCAGATCTTGGGTAACAGCGGGCCAGAACTGCATTGCTCGTAGTAGTCGTGGACATCAACAAATCCGCTCAGTGGCGCCGTAAAACGGTCGTCGAACTCCATCAGCGTTTGAGGGCGAGGCAGGAGCGGAATCTGCTGCATTTCCTCGACGAATTCACGCCGCCGCCTGACCTCTTGCAGCAATGACCGGACGAACGCGTGGCTGTATAAACGGTACGGTAGTCGCGACATCTGCAGGGAACAGGAAAGAAGATCGACCGGCGGAGCCACGGCGACACCGCTGTCGAGGTTGCCCAACGGAACACGGCCTGTTTCCCCTAGCATCTTGAGCATAATGTTACCTCCCAACGAGAAACCAACCACGGTGACCGGGGAGTCGGGAACCAATTCGGCAATCTTACGAACTGCTGCCGCGGTGTCTTCGCTGCGCCCCGCATGCCCGGGCAATCTGGCCAGGCGATACCCGGATCCACACCCACGCAAATCCATGCGAAAAGTTCGGAAGCCACAGGCATTGAGCTTGGCAGCAATCTGCGGCATGACGGGAGACTGGGAAGATCCGCCAAGCCCCGGGACGAGTAACACACTGCGGTCTCTTCGCTGCCACTCTTTCGCAGAGTCTTCGTGCAGGACAAAGCCGTCACCGTCTTCCAGAAAAACCTGGTGCTCCTGGGCCCGGTATGGAAATCGCGTCAAACGACCATAAAAGCCCATCAGCGTTTGCGCATGACCTCCGGGAACCAGCGGATGAGGTCGAAAAGGTGGGAAGTGGTCCACACTCATTTTTGGCTTCCGACAAACACGGGACTCACTCAAACCCAGCCTCAACGGTTGCACGCCGTGCTCGCACAAATGGCAAACTTTACACTTTGGCGGCACGTAGCCGCAACGCATTCGCAATCACCGAAAGGCTGCTCAAGCTCATGGCTGCCGCGGCAATCATCGGGCTGAGCAACCATCCTGACAGCGGGTAGAGCACTCCAGCGGCGATCGGAATGCCGGCACTGTTGTAAGCAAAGGCGAAAAACAGGTTTTGTTTGATGTTGCGCATGGTCAATCGACTCAAATGCCGTGCCTTGACAATTCCCTGCAAATCGCCTTTGACAAGGGCCACACCCGCACTTTCCAGGGCGACGTCTGTACCGGTCCCCATGGCGATGCCCACATGTGCCTGGGCCAGGGCTGGGGCATCGTTGGTACCGTCACCCGCCATCGCGACAATATGCCCCTCGTTTTGCAGCCGTTTCACAACATCCACTTTTTCACTCGGGAGCACGCCTGCGATCACCTCGTCGATCTGTAATTCGCTGGCAACCGCATTGGCGGTAGCCTCGTTATCGCCAGTGAGCATCACGATACGAACCCCCTCACTGTGCAACAACTCAATGGCCCGCGGGGTGCTTTTCTTGACGGCGTCGGCCACACCGACCATCCCAGCAAGCCTGGTGTCGACGGCAACGTACATGACTGTTTGCGCTTTAGCCCGCAACGCATCGACCTGCGTGGTAAGCCCACTCCAATCAACACCCAAACTTTCCATCAGTGCCTGATTTCCAATCGCAACCTGTTTACTTTCCAGTTGCGCTGTGACACCCTTGCCTGTCACGGCTTGAAATCCGTCGGTATCCGCTACGGCAACCCCTCGTTGACGCGCCCCCTCAACAATGGCTGAAGCCAGCGGATGTTCGCTTCCCAACTCCAGGCTGGCAGCGACACGCAGCAACTCGCCATCGGCAAATCCCTCGGCAGCCATTACCGAAACCAGGGTGGGCTTCCCCTCGGTTAACGTGCCGGTCTTATCGACAACCAGCGTATTTACCTTGCGGAGCACTTCGATCGCCTCGGCATTCTTGAACAGGATACCCAGCCGCGCGCCTTTACCGGCCGCCACCATGATCGACATCGGAGTCGCCAGCCCCAGCGCACAGGGGCAGGCGATAATAAGCACCGCCACGGCGTTGATTAGCCCGTAGGTCATCGCAGGCGGCGGACCGATCCAGGTCCACACCACAAACGTCACGGCGGCAATCAGAATGACTGCCGGGACGAAGAACCCGGACACAACGTCAGCCAGTCTTTGAATCGGTGCCCGACTCCGCTGCGATTCAGCCACGAGAGTCACAATCCGCGCAAGCAACGTTTCCGACCCGACTTTCTTCGCCCGCATCACAAAACTACCAGCACCGTTGATCGTCGACCCAATAACCGCATCCCCGGGATGTTTTTCAACGGGTAGCGGTTCGCCCGTCACCATCGACTCCTCCATCGTACTGGAACCTTCCAGCACGATACCATCGACCGGCGCCTTTTCACCTGGTCTGACTCGCAACCGGTCACCAACCTGAACCTGCTCCAGTAGGACATCCCGCTCGGAACCATCAGATGCAAGCAGGCGCGCCGTTTTGGCTTGCATTCCCAAAAGCAGAGAGACGGCCTCATTCGTCTGACGACGCGCCCTGAGTTCCAATATCTGTCCCAGCAAAATTAGGGCTACAATGGTCCCAGCGGCCTCAAAATAAACTCCGACCTGACCCGATTCATCTCGAAAAGAAGCGGGAAATATTCCCGGAAAGAGGACAGCTACCACGCTGTAACTGTAGGCCACCGCTACAGCCAGACCAATTAACGTAAACATGTTGAGGCTTTGGTTCCGCACAGATTGAACCGCACGTGTGTAAAATGGCCACGCCCCCCACAAACAGATGGGGCTGGCAAGCACCAGTTCGATCAAAACCCGTCCACGGGCCGAAAAAATGGCCGTCATCGGATGGCCCGGAAGCATGTCCCCCATCGAAACCAGCAACAAGGGAACCGCCAAACCGATGGCAACCCAGAAGCGCTGGCTCATGTCTCTGAGCTCCGATTTATCCTCGACCGGCTCGATCGCCACAGCACGGGGCTCTAGCGCCATCCCACATTTCGGGCAGGCGCCCGCGTGATCCTGGCGAATCTCCGGGTGCATGGGACAGGTCCACTCCGCCGGGGCAGAACCGGCCGGCGACGCCCCAGATGGCGCTACCATCGGCTCCAGTGCCATCCCGCATTTCGGGCACGCACCCGCGTGATCCTGGCGAACCTCCGGGTGCATGGGGCAGGTGTACTCGCTCGATGCGGAAACTGCCGGTGCTGATCCCGCTGACGCCACTGGCTCCAGCGCCATCCCGCATTTCGGGCACGCACCCGCGTGACACTGGCGAACCTCCGGGTGCATGGGACAGGTGTATGTGTTGGCTTCAGCATTTGTGGTCATGACGAGCCGCCTGCATTGCGTCATTAAGGCTTCAAACTTACCGTAGCCCAAACTATAAACGAACTCCTCTGACTTGTACCACCGTCTTGGCTCGTTTGCGAGAGACACCCACACCGATGTCCTCCAACGCTCGTGCACCCTCACCACTGGCAAGACACGTTAGAACTCGGGCAGTCTGTTAACCAGCTACCCGGCTTACAGTTCCCAGCAAACAGCGGGGACCACACCACGAATTCCAGGGCAAACAATTTCGAGTTAAATCGTGCGACAGGCGCACAGATCAGCTATTGGGCACTAGCATGAATCCCCACCTGCTTCTGCCTGGCGTTTGCGAACCCCACCGAGAAATATCTCTGCTAAAGCCTCATAAATGGCACTCGGGCAAACGCGGTGCGAACATTCATAGGCAATGATGGCCGTCGCGAGGAGCGGAATCGTCATGAAACGGGCGGCGGTCATCTCAACCATAATCACGGCACAGGTGATCGGGCTCTGCACGACCCCGGTGAAATAAGCCACCATAAAGAGCATGACGATCGAGGTGGGCTCCAAGTGAGGAAAGAAAAACAGCAACACGGGCTTCAAAGTCTGCCCCAGCCCCGCCCCCACCGAAAGGCTCGGATCAAAAAGTCCGCCAGGAATGCCGCTGATCAGGCAGACAAAGTTGGCCAACGCCTTCATGGGCGCGTAATGCCACGGATACTCACCCCCGTCCATGAGAATCGACTGGGCTTGCGGAAAACCGCTGCCGTACGATTCGCCACCGGAAATCAGTCCGATCAGTGCCAAGGTTCCCCCCAGGCCCAACGGGACGAGAACACAATGGCGCTGTAACAAAGGATTGATCAGTCGCGTGGTGGCCACCACAGCCCGCGCAAAGAGCCCACCCAACAATCCACCAATAACACCAATGAAGGTTATTGATATCCACTGGCCCACGGGCCAGTTCTCAACATTGAGTTTGACCTCTCCATAAAACAAATAGTCGGTGCCCCTGCCAAGAACGACGACCAGGCAGGCCAAAAGAACCGTTCGGATGATCGTACCAATATTGTGTTTCTCAAAGGAACGGCCGATCTCTTCAAGGGCAAAAATAGCGCCTGCCACCGGAGCATTAAAGGCAGCGGCAATGCCTGCGGCGCCACCTCCCAGGATCAACCCACGCTGAACCAGATTCTGCGGGAAACGTGTGATCTTGGTGATCAGATACATCAAGCACGCGCCGACATGAACACTCGGTCCTTCCCGGCCAATCGTCATCCCGGTAAACAGACCTAATACCAATAACAAGGTTTTGCCCATGACAATGCGCCAGGAAAGCATTTGCTTTCGGATGGGGCCGTCCTCGGTTTTCAGAGCCGCGATCGCCTGGGGAATTCCAGTCCCTTCGGTACCGGGAAAATAGCGAATTCGGAGTTGGAGAATGACCAACATCCCAAGGGTAATCGTCACCATCGGAACGATCGTGTGGACCACCGACGCAGGAAGAAACCAGACATCGTCGGTCGGATAGGGCATCTTCCGCAAATGGTTAAACCACTGGTCACCCATTTCCTCGGCAAACCAGAAGAACCAGGCCACGTAGCCGGTTGCCACGGCAGCAGCGATAAAGAGGCCATGCTGGATCCAGGTCTGTAGACGCGAAACCTGCCAACATATCTCGTCGGTCGCTGCGTCTTGTTCCTGCTCGTCAAGATTCTCGGGCATCCACAAGACCTCCGCCGGGGACACCTTAACCTGATGCTGCGTACAAACGGTCAAGGCTGAGACACTTTAGAAGTCGCTTAAGGTACCTGCCGCTTTACAAAATCTCAAGTACAAGATCTACAGGTACAAGAACGATCCACATACGTCCCACTGACAGAAAAATTCGCGTTGATAGTGTTATTTTCGAGAAAACGCTACCGCCGACTTGTCGACTACGACCGACACCCACACAGAGAGGATGACCCCCCGGGCCACCAAAATGAGCGTCAAAACCGCCGCTTGTCGCCCTTCCCACAAAAAGACCTGCGGCGTCGTTATCGCAGCCGCAGGCATCCCTGTCTGCCGGGGATAGCTGCACCAGACAACCCCCTATATGATCTATGGCTGTACCATGGGCCCCGTTTCGATGCCCCAGGAGAATTGTTGTGAAACTTGGCACATTCATGATGCCGTTGCATCCTCCGGACAAGTCGTCCACCGAGGCGTTCGATGAAGACACCCAGTTCGTAATCGACTGTGAAAAGCTTGGCTTCACCGAAGCGTGGTGCGGTCACCACGTAACACTGCGGTGGGAACCGATCGTCGCCAACGACGTGTTCCTGGCTAATCTCATCGCGCGTACCAGCAAGATCAAGCTCGGCCTCGGTGTGTCGATCATGCCACAGCATCACCCAGCCAACGTGGCTGCCCGCGTGGCCATGCTCGACCACCTGTCCCACGGTCGCGTCTACTGGGGCTTCGGTCAGGGCGGCGTACCGACCGACTGGGAACTGTTCGGCCTGCCGGATGACCCTAAGATCCAGGGTGCGATGACCCGGGAAGCCTACGAAATCGTTCTGAAGCTCTGGACTGAGGATCCACCATATCACATCGATGGGAACTACTGGCAGATCCACCTGACCGGGGTCAACGAACCTCTGGGCATAGGCTACCCGCTCAAACCGTACCAGCAGCCGCACCCGCCCATCGGCATGACCCTGATCAGCGGTCAATCCAAGGGCGGCCAAATCGGTGGGGCCAAGGGATACATGCCCTTGTCGACCAACCTCGTACCCCCGTGTACGGTGATCGAGCACTGGGATACCTACTGCCGGGGCGCAGCGGACGCCGGCCTGCCCGAGCCCGACCGCGATATCTGGCGCGTCTCCCGCTCCATCTTCGTGGGCGAGTCGACCCAGGAGGCCTGGGACTTCTGCATGAATAGCGCCTTCGCTGGCAGCTTTGAGTACATCATCGCACTGCTGAACAACGCAAACATGATCAGTCTGGCCAAACACGACCCCGACGTACCCGACAGCGACGTCACCGTCGAATACTACCTCAAGCACTGCTGCATCATCGGCGACAAGCGTGAATGCATCCGCCAGCTTGAAGAATTCTGGGACCAGACTGGCGGCTTCGGTACGCTATTGGTCATCAAGCACGACTTCGACGACACCCCCAAATGGCAGCGCAGCATACAGGACCTGGCCGAGCATGTGGTGCCGGCGATGCCCAGTGTCAAACCCGGCAGCAACAAAGGATGACATCAGCCCGGTTTCGCGGGGCCCTCCAGCGCCGGGCACCCTGCAGCGCTGAGCGGTGGTATCCAAGGGTCGCAAGGTGACGTCAGAACCTGCCCGCCCCGGGGCCCGTCCATGGCAATCCCACGCACCGCCGCCCGACTTCAGCTTTCCACCTGTTCCTTCACCAGCTCACCGAACAATTCGGGTCGCCGCGTACGGAGCGTGTAATTGGGCGAGCGGCGGGCCGCGTCGAGCAAGTCGGCCTCGAGCGTGGCAACCACCATCTCGTCGCGAATCTCCTCGGTTTGCGACTCGGCCAGGATCTCACCGTCAGGACCAAAGATGAAAGCCCCGCCAGCATGATGGGGCTGATTCGGGCTGTGCCGGGGGTACAGGTCCACGTATCCCGCGCGCCCGGCCTGGTCGGCAATGACGTAAAAACAGGCGTTCTCACGTGCCCGTGTCCGCAAACCGTGATAAATGTCATATGAATAGCGCCGGGCGGCGGCCTGGAAGTCCGGGCCGTCATCCCACATCTTCAATCGGGCCGCGTGCGGTGCGATCACAATGTCGGCACCGCGAAGTGCAAGGATGCGTGCTGTCTCCGGATGCGAGTTGTCGTAGCAGATGACGCTTCCCACACGGCACTTGCCGATATCCAGCACCGGCATCTCCAACCCACCCTTGTAGTGCAGGACTTCGTCGCGGGAGAGGTGGATCTTGCGCTGCTTGCCAATCGTTCCAGCAGGCCCGACCAATACCTGGGTGTTGTAGACAATGTCCTTCTCTTTCTCGCTCAAACCTACCGACAGTACCAGGCCGTGCTCGCGTGCCAGCTGCTCGAGGTGTCTCACGCTCGGGCCGCCAGGGACGGATTCCGCCAGGTCCCAGGTGTTGGGCGTGCAGTGCCCGTGGACTACCAGCTCGGGAAAGACCACCAACTCGGCACCCTCCGCCTTGGCCCGCCTGCACCAATCGCCAATGGAGCTCAGCGATTTCTCCGGCTCACCTAGCCATCCGTTCATGCTGACAGCCGCAACTCGAATCGATTGCATGGACATGGGGTCGTCCTTTTTAAATTTCTGTTAACGGAATTTCAGCCAGCACGCACCGAGTCATCGTCAAACCAGGGTACACCTCTGATTATGACGAATCAAATATGAACGCTTATTGTACCCAAGGATCAACGCATCGCACATTGGATCACGTTCAACGGCCACAGCGGTGTGGGTCCCGTCGCCGGCCAGTTCCAATCATGCGATGCTAAGGGGATTGGGAATCACCAGATTGACTCTCACCAACCGTCCGGATCACCAGACCCGCAATCAACCGGTGTCCTTCGCATGTAGGATGAAGGTCATCCCAGAACAGGTAACCGGTGGGCATCTTCCCGCTGGCTTGAAAGAATTCAAGCCCTTGATTGGTGACGTTGGTGATGGTCACCGGCGGACCGGGCACAAAAAAATCGGGCTGGTAGGGACTCCCAGCTTTAACCGTATCAAACACACGTTTCAACTCGCTATAAATGTCGACCTCGAAAATTTTGGCGTCAAAGAATGGGTCCAGCCGCAACTCGTCGATGCCCGCCTTAAGCGTTGTGTTGTAAACAACGGCAAACTCGGTGGCGGCTGCCTCCTTGATGAATCCTCCCGCTTGAGCTCGGGGCGTGTCACCGAGCTTGGGCATCGCGAGAACCAGCAACTGCCTGGCCCCGGCAGCTTCGAGGATTTGCATGGCACGTTTGACGGCATCAGCCGCGGTGGCGGCCGCAGCCGGACCGAATTTCCCTCCCACCAACAAGTTGTTGGCACCCGACCAAAGAATGTAAAGCGTATTCTGGTCAGGTTTATTGTGGCTCAAATAGGTCGAAATTTGTAGCGCCAGGTTGGGAACTGGCTCGGTCACCCCAGGCGGCTGAACCATACCGGCCCCCGCTTCGGAACCTCCCCAGGCCCAGGTGTTGCTACCGTATTTAGGAGGCTGCGAGGTCAGGTCACCGCGGCCCGGAGTCCTCGCCGGCAAACTCCAATACGCAGCCAGGTGTTCGATCCAGATGATATTGTCACAGAAGTGGGTCTCGGGATCGTTACCCGTCTGCGGGTAATAGCCAGAAATTCGCGGAGGATGCCCAGCTCTGGTCACCCCGGCTACATTCCCCACCTCGGTAAGGCTATCGCCGAAGGCAATGATGTCGTCGTAAGGCGCCGCCCAACCCCCACGCGAACCGCAAACAAGAAGCAACACCGATGCAACACGCCAAACCATGTTCACCGGGAAGTCTCCCTTACAACAAATTGTGGCGCCAGTTGATGGTGGCACTAGGTTGGACGCTGCTCCGCTGGCAGCCGGCGGCTACTGGCCTGTCTTCTCCCACCGCAACGATCGGTGCACCGCTTCACTCCACTGAGTTCGCAAGTCGTTTCTCGTAGCCGGCTCCATCTCGGATTCGAAGCAACGATCGAGGGCCCAGTTTTTTCGCACATCGTCCAGGTCATCCCAATACTCCACAGCCAACCCAGCGAGGTACGCTGCACCCAGTGCCGTGGTCTCAGCCACAACCGGTCGCTGCACCTCCGTGCCCAAAAGATTGGCCTGGAACTGCATGAGCGCATCATTCCCTGCGGCACCGCCGTCAACCCTCAGCGACTCGAGTTGCAAACCGGCATCTTTCTGCATGGCATCGAGAACATCGCACGACTGAAACGCCATCGACTCGACTGCTGCCCGCGCCAAATGGCCCGCCGTCGTTCCCCGGGTGATTCCAAAAATAGAACCCCGGGCATGCGGATCCCAATGCGGCGCACCCAATCCCACAAAAGCGGGTACCAGAACCACTCCTGCCGAATCTTCGACCGAAGCAGCCAGGGTTTCAACATCGGCAGAATTCTCAATGATCCCCAGGCCATCACGGAGCCATTGTACGACCGCTCCGCCAATAAACACCGAACCCTCCAAACAGTACGTCACCTGATCGCCAATCTGCCAACCAATCGTGGTGAGCATTTGATTTTTGGACAAAACTGGCTGGTCCCCCGTATTGAGCAGCAAAAAACAACCCGTTCCATACGTGTTTTTGGCACTACCTGGCTCAAAGCAAGCCTGGCCAAACGTTGCTGCTTGTTGATCTCCAGCCATGCCGGCGATCGGGATGGGCTGCCCAAACAAATCGGCAGCTGTTTCACCAAAGACACCAGAGCAAGGAACCACCTCCGGGAGCATGGCCCGGGGAATGTCAAGTATTTCCAGAAGTTCGTCGTCCCACTCAAGCGAATGAATATTGTATAACAACGTCCGACTCGCATTGCTGGCATCGGTCACGTGATACTTGCCCTCGGACAACCGCCAAGCCAGGAACGTATCGACCGTTCCAAAGAGAATCTCACCCTGAGCTGCCCGCTGACGGAGCCCCTCGTGAGACTCGAACAAATGCTTGATCTTCGTTCCCGAAAAGTAGGCATCGAGAATTAAACCCGTTTTCTGGCGGATCATTTCCGCATGACCATCGGCCCGCAACTGGTCACAAATCGGGGCACTCACCCGGCTCTGCCACACAATGGCGTTGTCAACCGGACGTCCGCTATCCCGTTCCCACAGAATCGTCGTTTCACGTTGATTGGTAATGCCGATACCCGCAATCTCACGAGCGGTCAGGTCGGCCTTTGCCAACGCATCTTTGGCAACCTGAATCTGCGTCGACCAAATCGCTTCGGGATCATGCTCGACCTCTCCCGGAACAGGCAGAATCTGGGGAAACTCCTGCTGCGCGACCGAAACAATCCGCCCGTCATGGTCGAACACGATCGCACGGCTGGAAGTCGTACCCTGGTCGAGTGCAAGAATGTGCTGTGCCATTTTCGGATCTTTCCTTACGTTTTTTGCGTGGGGCCTGTTTCACCAGTGAACCTCAGGTAAATATCACACCGGTAAATATTCTGCCAAACAACGAGCCTCGCCTCCAACGCCATCGGGACATATTGGCTCCTCTGCCGCGTGAAGTCGGACAGAACAAGTTCAGGGGGTGGCAGCAGCAAGTTTCGCAACGCCCGCAGGCAAGCCTTTTCTAAAACCATCCTTTACGCAGGAAAGCTGTTCGCGCGGCGGCCTCATCCGGTTCGATGTCAAACAGCTTATCCAGCTTCGTGATCTTGAAAACTTGCAGGATCTCCTTGTCGATCGCGGAAAACTTGAGCTTGACCTTAAACTCTTTGCACTTCTTGTGAATAGCTACAAGCTTGCCGAGCATTGAAGACGACATAAATTGTACTTTTTGAAAATCAAGGATAACGCGATCCTCGGTCGTCTTCTCTATTTCTGCCATAATTTCCTGGAAGAGCTGCTCAAGCTGCGATTCTTCCAGGACCCGCGCGTCCAGCAGGTAGATTGTGAGGATCTCATCCTTCGCGTGGGAAGTAATAGCCATACAACGTGTTCTCCCTTACTGCAGACATCCCGACAGGACCACCGCTAACTGGGCCCTCAAGAGAAATATAGGGTGCGGATTCTCACCAGGGATTGTAGGATCATCTTTACCCCAGTCCCAGCCCCTGGGATTTCACTTGTGAGCCCACCCGCCACCCGCTGCTGAATTGCCGAATTCTCGCACACAGCGGCGGCAATCGCGTCCCAGCCCGGCAAAGGCCCAACAGTAACATTGGCGCGGATATCACCCTCACCAGAATTGACCACATCACTTATCCTTTTGATCCTTTACTTGCCGTTTGCATCTCTGCTGAATACCATGGACGCTACTTACCACGTTACCCTACCGATTGGCAATTCACAGGGAAGGCAACCGTTAGCGGAGGTGTAACTCTTCAGGAGGCGCCGGTGATTCTCAGCAGCAAGTGGAAGTGGTGCCTGATTATTTCGGGATGGATTGGGGTGGTGTTGTGCATCGTAACTGTCGGGACTGGGGAATCGGACAGCGGTGCCGAACCGCGCTCAATCAAGGTTGCCCTGGTCCAATTCGATTCGATACCAGAGAAGACAGATCACAATCTGGGTGAAATGGAACGTCTCGTCCGGGCGGCTGTCGAGCAGGGGGCTCGATGGGTGATGTTTCACGAAGGTTGCCTGACGGACTATACGCCACACCTGGACGAACTGGCCGAGCCAGTCCCCGACGGAACGTCCTGCCAGCGGATGAACCAACTCGCCAGGGAACTGGACTGCTACATCAGCTTTGGAATGTCTGAGCGCGACGGAGTGAAGGTTTATATTTCTCAAGTCTTCGTCGGTCCCCAAGGGCTGGTCTACCAATACCGTAAGAGTTGGCTCTGGAAGGGCGACGACGAAGGTTACCGCAACGAATGGGCGAGATACGACACGGGCACCGGCCCGGAGCGTTTTCAGATCGACGGGGTTGCCGCAACTTGTTTTATCTGTGCCGACGCTGATGCTCCGCGTTGTATCGAGCGGGCCCGCCTGGTAGAGCCCCAGGTCGTTTTCTTCCCCAACAATCGGAACGTCCTGCCGGATCTTCCGGCGTTCGGGGCCTACGCTGCCAAAATCGGTGCCCCGATGCTGGTCACTAACCGGGTCGGTAAGAGTTGGGACTACGATTGTGAAGGTGGCTGTGTTGTCTTTGACGCAAACGGCGAAGTGTTAGCCAAGGCAAACCGCACCGGCAAGGAAGAAGTGTTGTACTACAACCTGACAATCCCGGCTGTCGTTGCTGGCAAACGCTAGGCCACCTATCGAATACCCCACGTGAAAAGTCCATTTGGGGGTATAGACCAGTGCGCTCGCTGCCTTTCACGCAGAAAGACCTTTGCAACGGTATCCCACCGTGGCCCACAGCATCAGGCCCACAAGCAGTAAACGGACTGCCGTCGGTTTGGGCACAACCGCCGAAACGGCCGTGATCGAGCCATCGACAAACAACTGCGAGCTGTCCCAGACCATGTTCGCACACGGCGAGCGGGTGATCTCATCAAAGCGATAGTTTCTGGCCCTCGCAAAAGGCCTTATTCCAAAAAAATACTGGTTCTGTTCATGAATAATCCTTGCATTGTTCCATGCTTGCGATTTCAAGCTTGCGATTTTAATAAAGTTGTCCCCTTTTTAATGGACTTGTCCCCAAATCGAGCAAGCTAATGATCGTTGTGGGTTATCTCGTATGATGTGTGTTCACTGGCATATCGTCAGCAGGGGCATATCGTCAGCAGGCAATGCTTTTTTCATGGTCTGACCGTGATCGGCATCCTCGCTTTGGTTGCGCTCGGCTCGCCAGACGGCCAGGCGGAATTCATGTTCCCATTCACCGAAGACTGGGAGTCGGGCAGCATCCATGCTACCCGCTGAAACAGTTGGGGTTATCCATCACCTCTGCTTGATAACGGAGCCAATGCGGCTGGCGGATATTCCCTCGATCCCAATGGTGACAGTTCGTATCATAGCGGCGTTGCTTCCAACGGTACCTTTGCCCTCTCTGGTGGAGTCCGCGTTTCGATCGATGCCTACATCGAGTCTGCCTCCTACTGGTCCGAGCTTACCTTTCGGGCTTGCCAACACGACGGAGATCAGCACGAATCCCAGTCAGAATCTGTTTACCTTGGCGGCGGTCACCATCGATGCGGACACCTAGGGTAACGGGTATAACTTTTATACAAAATTCCAAAACGCGGGAGGGATTCAGACGGTTTATCCTTCGGTCGAATCGGCGCTCGCTCCGGCATCGGTTTTTGATGCGTGGCACACTTACGTCTTTGACTTCGGTTCGGATGGCTCGGCCCAGGTACGGGTCGACGATGTGCTGGCGTTTGAGACGGCCGCCGGTTTCTATGATTACAGCAGTGACGGGGCATTTTCGGTGGTGCTTGGCGGGCGATCTTATGGCGCCACGGTCAATCTCTATGACTCGATCAGCGTCCATCAAGTTCCCGAGCCGGCGGCCTTTGCGCTGCTGTTGCTTGGCGACTCGATGCTGCTGGCCATCGGCCGCAGCTGGGACCGTGACCATAAAACCATTCTCCATGCCTGGACAGGCAACCAAAAAGGGCGAGAATGCCTGGTGGCCAACTAGCCAGCAGAACCTGTCGAAGCTGCTTCCCGACGGGTCCATCATCACCGCCTTTGGCACCGGTTATCGCATTGGGGAAGAGCAGGGCCCGAGGGACGTCGGGCTGGTGCGTTGGCGCCCCAGTACCGAACCCGTAAACACGGATACCACCATTCGTAACCCGGCAGTCGACTCGGATCTTCGTAACGTTTTTGATCCGTCGCTCTGAGGCCCATACGACCGTTTTGAAAACATGTGATAAGCAAACTATTGTCGTGAATGCCGAGATGCAAAACGGAACTCTGCGCAAAAAAACGCATGAAAGACATTTCCACCAAAGACTGCTCTACAGGGCAGCGTTTCAGCGATGGGCTGACCCCTCACCGTAACATTACCGCAATCCTTCTGGGGCCAACTCACCAATTGAGCTTTCCAGTGGATCGTCCGGGGTATCGGTCCGTAGGTGCCTTGCGGTTGGGGGTAGCGGGGTGTCGAAGTAGTAATCCGGATCGGTTTGCTGCCGCCGCCAGGTATTACGCATTTCCCGCCAGGCCCCCACAAGCGTGCGTGGCTCTGGCATGTCATCGGCGATTTCGTGGTGCAGCTTTTTGAGGTTATAACAGGGAATACCGGCGTACATGTGGTGCTCTATATGCCAATTCATCCGCCAGTAGAGGAACTCTGCCAGGGGATTGAGGGTGATCGAACGGGTACTTTTGCGAAAGTCGGGGACGTTCTCTTGCAAACCGCAGTGCTGGGTTACCCCCACAAAGTAGGATCCCCAATTCGCGATGAACGGAAAAAAGGTCAAAATGACGGGCAGGATCCATAAACCCGTCACGATGGAAATTACAAGCACCGATCCGTGGAACAGAAGCAAGATTCGTGACCACCGGATCGACTTGCGATACTGTTCTGGCTGATCGGTGTGCAGGGCATCGATCCATTCGTTGATCGGAATATCGATCGGACTAACGATGCCGAAGGCCCCTTTGACGGTCACAATGATGGTCGAGATCAGCCCCCCTTTACCGAAGGTGCGTCCCCGCTGGGTGAGCAGATTCACCGTAAATATCTGGAGCAAAAAGGTCTTGCCCACCGTCGGCTTAAGCGGCAGTAAATTCTCACGATCCCCCTCGGGATGTAAGGTGTAGCGGTGGTGATAGGTGTGGCTGCTTGCGTAGTCGAGGGGATCCCACCAGCCCAAGAGACTAAACAGGTACATAAAAAACTTGTTCAGCCACTTGGTGCGGAACACGGTCCCGTGACCGAGCTCGTGGGGGGCCACCCCTACAAAGAAACTACCAACCGTCCCGTGGGCGAACAGGGCGATGGAAAATCCAAGCCACAGCTGCCAGGCCCAAAAGAGGTACACCAGGCTGCCTGTAGCCACGAACAGGACAAGGTGCCCTCCGGCCTGAAACCAGCCCTGCAAGTCGCTTCGTTTTGATAGCTCGCGCAGTTTGGCACGTTCGACAGGGCAGCGATACCAGTCGACCCGGAGGTTTTTTCGTACTTCGGTAAGCGGTTGGTAGTCCATTTTATTCTCTCACCGTTGTGTTGTCAGCGTTTGGTCCGGCGCTGTCAATCCTCGACTTCTTTTCCTCTGATCCTTTAAGAACGCAACCAAGATCGCAACGAAATGAACGAGGTTGCTCTCTACGTTCTTCCGCTCGCCACTCATCGCAGGTCTCGCGTCCGCGCGCTACCGTGCCACTCCGAGTCGTTCTTCACAATGCGACGAAAGTGGTGCTCGGTAACCACGACCAGTCCACCGGGCTTCAGTCCTCGGCCAGGATCAGTATAAGATAGAAGGCCGGCTACCACTGCGATCGGGGCAGGGGTCGATTCCGCCTGACCGCTTGCTAGCTCCCGGAGCCAAACTGTGAAGCAGCAGTCCCTCAGATCAATTTTGGGTGCAACCACGACGCCGCTTGCCTCGATTTTCGGCAGCGGTTTTCTCGTCATCGTTCCCATCCTTGCGGCTACGGTCGGTTCCTGGTCGGTGATAGCAATGGCCGGCATATGCGGCCTTGCCTATGCCGTTGGCTGGGTGATACGTCACAACATCCGGCATGCTGAACCCCTGCTTGCCGCAAACCCACCGGAAGCGACCCTCGCATTCGAACGCGGCTCCGACCTGGCGTTGGTTCTGGCCTACGTCGTTTCCGTGAGTCTATACCTGCATATCATGTCGGCCTTCGTACTGGGTGGCATTGGCCTGGACACCAGACTCAATGAAAATCTGGTGGCAACGGCAACGATAGCGATAATCGTTGTGATCGGGGGCATCTGCGGACTCAAGAAGCTAGAGGCACTAGAGCAATGGGGGCTGTATATCACGCTGCTCATCATCCTGCTGTTGTTAGGCGGATTTGCCAAGTACACGCTCGCGGCAGCAGGGTCAGCAACAGGATTGATTCTTCCGAAGGCGGGCACGGCGTCCGCGTGGGAGACCGTTACCGTGCTGGCAGGTACGCTGATCGTCGTACAGGGTTTCGAGACGACACGTTATCTAGGTAAAGTTTATGATGCACAAACCCGGATCAGCGCATCACGCTGGGCGCAGATCCTTGCAACTGTGGTGTACATAGTATTCGTCGGGCTTGCCCTTCCAGTCGTCTATAATCTCCACGGGCAGTACGATGACAACAGCCTGATCCAGCTTGCCGCTTTCGCAGCGGGAATATTGGTGATTCCACTGGTCGTCGCCGCTGCGCTCAGCCAGTTTTCTGCGGCCGTCGCCGATACGCTGGCCGCGGCGGGAAACTTGGAAGAAGTGACTCACCAGCATTTCAAAGAGAAATACGCCTATCTCTGGATCGGGGGCGCCGCGATCGCGTTGACCTGGTCGGCCGACACGTACCAGCTACTTGCAATTGCATCGCGTAGCTTTGCGTTCTATTACCTGTTGCAGTGCTTGGTCGGCATCAGTGTCAGCAAGTCGCGTGTGCAGCAGTGTTGCATGGCGGTAGTCGCGGCGGTGTTGGGCTTCATAACAATATTCGCGGTGCCAGTCGGATGATCCGCCGCACGGCTTGCGCCAAGACCCAAAAGCCCGCTTATTTCTCGTATCCTCTTGCTACGCGCTGCAGACTGGCGCCAGGAGCGAAAAAAGTTCGTGACGCACCAAACCCATCCTGGCCGTGCGCGACGTGAAGAGGGCGGTAGAGTACTACACGGAGGTACCTGGCTTCGAGTGGGCCCCACGATGAATAATGGGTCTTGTGCTCGCATTTCGACAAGCGCGTTCAGTATACCAGGGTGTCGCCCCCCCGGCCTTCCAGGTGCCGCCACTAAAGACAAAAAGGCAACAGCATCTCAATAACCTAGCGCGAGAAACATGCAAAGCAATCTCAAGACCAAACCGTTCGCCAGTCGAGTCCAAATCAAGTTTTGGATCGCTTTTTTAGCAACCTCAACCGGTGCACTGCCTTGTATAGCCACCGAGCCCGCGACACAGCTCGTGATCGCCGCAGTGCAGATGCGGTCGTCCAAAGATCTTGAGCAAAACATCCAGCGAACGAACAAGTTTATCGAGCGTTGCGCAAACCAAGGCGCTCGAATTGTGGTGTTTCCCGAATGTTCTGTGACCGGATATTTCCCTGACCTGGTCATCCAAATCTCCACGAGCCGACTGGCAGACGCGGAGCAACGCATCGCGGCGGCGTGCAAGAGGCACCATGTGTATGCCATCGTCGGTTCCCCATGGCGAGAGAACGAAAAACTGTTTAACTCGGCAATCATGATCTCACCGGAGGGCAGGGTGATCGAGAGGTATCACAAGATTCAGTTGGCCGAGGACTGGCCCCACCCCGGGGACCATCTGTCGGTATTCAAAATGGATGACGTGATCTGTACGACAATGATTTTCCATGACAAACGCTATCCGGAGATCGTCCGCCTGCCGGTCCTCGCGGGAGCGCAAATCGTGTTTTACATTTCCCACGAGTCCGGCATTAAGAACGAGCACAAGATTGGTCCCTACCGCGCAGATACAAGCCCGGGCAGTGGAAAACGGCGTGTGGGTGGTGCAAGCAAACTCGCCCGCAAACGAAGACACAAGCGGATCGCATGGGCAAAGTCGCTTTATCAATCCCGATGGCAACATCGTTGAAGAGGCGTCGATCTTTGGCGAGGACATCATCATGGTGACCATCGATGTCGAGAATGCGGGTCGCATCAACGCCACACGCAGCCTGCGATCCGACGTGCTGCGAGATTGGTGGGAGGAAGGACTCAAACGTGTGCGTATCGTTGAGTAGGCCACGAGCTGAAAGTATTCGGTGCGCAAAGTGTCGCTTGGATGATCACATTCCACGATCAGTTGCCTGACTCGACCGGCACGAAACGCCCCTCCCGCGCGCTTTGGAAGACGGCGTCGATGACGCGCATGTTCGCCAGGCCGTTCTCAGCCGGTAAGTCGATCGGCTCGTCCTGGAGAATCCGGTCCGCGAAGTATTCGAGTCCAAGCTGCCACTGGTGGGCGGGTGGACACTCGATCTTCTCCAGCTTTTGTCCGATCGCCGCGTCGTCTCCGACGTAGAACGCCAAACCCATGATCGTTCCCTGGCGGTACGTCTGGACTTGGGCGTATCCCATAGGCACATAAATGTGCCCCCGCTGGCCGTAGAGCTCGCAGCTCTGGATATAGGTGCCGGGCTCAAGGCGATAGCTGCTCTCGAACTGCGGCACGCGCCCGCCGGGGAAGAGCAGCGTGGCGACTACGCGGTCCTCGACGCCGCTGTCTGCGAACTCAAGGGTTGCGCCAACACGCAACGGTTCAGCGTCGAACAGATAGCGGGCGGTGTTGATGCAACAGCAGCCCATATCGCCCAGAATGCCGCCGCCCGCCTCCGGATTGAGGCGAATGTCTGTCGCCGCGGGCATGGTCGTTGAATGCATGGCGGAGAGACGCGTTACCGCGCCGATCCGGCCCGTGTCAATGAGTTTTTTTACCTGCTGAATCTGCGGGTTAAACCGCTGAAAGAAACCTTCCATCAGCCGGACAGCACTCCGACGGCAGGCGTCGGCCATGGCATGTGCAAAGCGTTGGGCAGGGCAATGTAGACAGCCTGCACCTCCGGATCAGACAGCAATTCCTCGTAGCTACCGTATGCCCGCTCGGTCTCGAATGCGGCAGCGAACTGCTGCGCCTTGGACAGTCCCGACTGCCAACCGCATAGAGGACTCCGTTGCCCGACCGCCCGATGCCCGGTGCGATCGCGTTGCGGGCCACGCGCCCACAGCCAAGGATGCCCCAGCGGAGAGGTTGCTGATGATGGTTTGAATCCATGCTCAGATCTTCCCCGTTGCCAGCTTTGATTTTCTCTCCACCAATGGAACGTAGGTTTCCATCTGGTCGTACAGTTCGGTGACTCGGTCAAGCTGACTAAAGACCTTTTCGAACGCTTCGGCAATTTTATCCATCAGCTGAACACCGTTTGGCGGAACCATCCGGCGGACGACAAAGGAGTTGTCCAGGCTGGTAAAGGCGTTGGGATGCTGTCGCACGTCATACGACACGCCACCCGCCGGACAGTTCCAGGGGCTGCCGTTGCCGTAAGCGATCTTGTTTTGAAACATGGGCTGCGACGGCACCGGGACCTTCTGCCAGCGCATGACGTCCACGTTTTCAGCGGCCAGGGCCTTCATCACAGCGATGCGCAGCTTGCCAGCCTTGATGTCCAGGCCCAGGGCTGAGGGGTCGACTTGCACCGAGTAACCGAGTACATGTAATAGGTGTGATAGTGGCCGTCGGGAACGGACGGCGGGATTACACTTTTGATCCCTTGCAGCTTTGTGCTGAGATAGTCGGCGTTCGCCACGCAGCCGGTGATGTAGTTGTCGAGATGACGGAGCCGCACCCGGGCCAATGCGGAGTTCACTTCCGGAAGCTTGTAGTTCCAGCCGACCTGCTCGGACAGGTAGGCGCGGTCGGGCGCCTTCATGTCACCGGACTCACCGAACAACCGGATCATGGAAGCCTGCTCATATACGTCCCGGTGATTTGTGGTAACCAGTCCGCCTTCGCCGACCATGAGCTGCTTGGTGGTGGTCATGGTGAAGCCGGCCGCGCCACCCAGAGTGCCTGCTTTACGCCCTTTGTGAAGCGTACCGTAAGCCTGGGCACAGTCCTCGATCACCTTCAGCCCGTGACGGGTGGCAATCTCGTTGATCGCGTCCATGTCGCAGGACTGGCCGAAAAGGTGAACTGGCATGATCGCCCGAGTGTGTTCGGTGATGCTGGCCTCGATCTCAGCTGGCCCGAGAAGATGGGTGTAGGGATCCACGTCCACAAAGACCGGAATGGCGTTGTGGTGCAAAATGACCATGGCCGATGCACGAACGTGTCGGCAGGAAGAATGACCTGATCACCGGCGCGGACGCCTACGCCCGCCACCGCACAGTGAAGTGCGGCGGTTCCGCTGTTCACCACGAGACAGTGTTCTGCACCGACCCACTCAGCGAACTCCTCTTCCAGTGCATCTGCCTGGGGCATACCGATCGGCAGGGCGATGCTCAAGTGCCCGCTGCGGAGCACTTTACTGACTGCCAAAACCTCTTCATCATTTGCCTTGCGATAGCGTTCCCAGTCTTCCGCGATGAGTTCTCCAGGAACGACCGCCCTTCCCCCATCGAGTGCGAGTTTATCGGTCATTGGGCCCTGTTTCCGTGGCAAGTTTAGAGTCGGGAAATGTGCATTTTAGAAGAGTTAGACCATCGGACAATGACTAATGGTGATGAATTGGTTGGGTCATACCGACAGTGAGATGGTGCGCCACTACCGTCATCTGAAGGACACCGGGAAAGCGCCGAATGAATGACATTGACTTTCGGGGCAATCGACTGGGACGTTCCGAAGACGCAGCCTGGAATAACTTTTTGTGGAGGTAGCCGAGCCACATTCATGAGAGACGGTCTAGAAAACCTGTGGCGATTGGCATAGCTATTGGCACAGTTGACTGTGCCAATGAAAACGCCACCGCAAAGTGCTTGTTTTATATGCTTTGTGACGGCGAGGTGTCTATCAGCGGAGGGCACGGGACTCGAACCCGCAATACCGTACGGTACACCTCATTTCCAATGAGGCCGCTAACCAATTCGCTTACCCTCCGGAATTCAGAAGCATGGCTATGTCAGTAGCTTGCACTGACTCTAGCTAACCGGCTGGTCCAACACAAATCCACCTGGCCAACCGTAAAGTCAGTCCATGGAATGTGCGCCCTGAATCAGGGTAATGAACTCCTCGTTGGACTTGAATTTGTCGAGCTTCGAAGTGAGCTGCTCCATCGCATCGACATGATGCATTGATGACAACGTGCGGCGAAGCATCGTGGCGGCATGGAGAATCTCGGGAGGAAGCAGTTTTTCCTCGCGTCGTGTACCGGACTGCTCCAAATCAATGGCTGGCCAGACACGCCGATCCGCCAGTTTTCGATCGAGCACCAGTTCCATGTTGCCAGTACCTTTGAACTCCTGAAAGATGAGTTCATCCATCCGGCTACCGGTATCGATCAACGCGGTACCAATAATCGTGAGCGAGCCACCTTCGTCAAAAGCTCGTGCCGTGGCGAAAAGCTTTTTCGGTACATCCATGGCCTTGATATCAATACCACCGCTCATGGTCCGGCCCGTGTTGCCAACCCATTTATTGAAGGCTCGTGCAAGTCGCGTGATGGAATCCATCAGGAGAAATACATCTTTCCCCATTTCAGCGAGCCGTTTGCACCGCTCGATGACGAGTTGGGAAAGTCGCACGTGACTTTCAACATCGTTGTCAAGGCTACTGGCAAAGACCTCGCCGTCGACGCTGCGACGCATGTCGGTCACTTCTTCAGGCCGCTCGTCGACGAGCAAGACGACCAAGGCAATGTCGGGGTGATTCGTGGCGACCGAATGGCTGATCTCTTGCAGCAGCACGGTCTTGCCACTTCGCGGAGGCGACACGATGAGCGCCCGCTGCCCCTTCCCAACTGGGGTAAGGATATCCATCACACGGGTGCTGACCGGTTGCGGGCCTGTCTCCAATGGGAGCCACTCTTGTGGTGTTATGGGGGTCAAATCCTCGAAATGCCTGACTTCCATATAGCTCTCCGGAGCCTCGCCTTCCACGTCGAGGATTTCCTTCAGGCGAGGTCCTTGCCCGCGGCGATGGCGTTGCACCATCCCGCTGATAAGCAAGCCTTCGCGGAGTCCAAATTTCTCGATCATCGTTCCGGGTACAAACGGGTCGGAACGTTCGCGTGTGAAGTTCGTGGCCGTATCGCGGAGGAAACCATAACCATTCGGGTGCATCTCCAGGACTCCCGATCCGGGAATCAACGGGAGAGGTTCCCCATTGTCGGGAAATTCCCGATCGTCGACGTTATCGGAAACCGATCCAGGACGACGACGCGGCCCACCTTTTCCACGACCACCACCTCGGTTGTACCCCCCGCCGCCGCCGCCGCTGCCGCCGCTGCCGCCGCTGCCGCCGCTGCCGCC
>Ga0310121_10000271_pt1 | contig 56677 bp, 50 predicted proteins | sample CB27_Tmax_986_MG_FD_203504 | JGI IMG/M metagenome (GOLD analysis project Ga0310121, IMG submission 203504) | Marine microbial communities from Western Arctic Ocean, Canada - CB27_Tmax_986 | ecosystem: Environmental > Aquatic > Marine > Oceanic | place: Canada: Western Arctic Ocean | collected... | reverse complement strand
ACCCCGTTCGGCGAGGAGGTCCTCCACCTCTCGGAAGCTGAGGCCGAACCGGTGGTACAGCCAGACGGCGTGACTGATGATTGCTGGGGGAAATCGATACCCACGATAACTGGGCGGCCGGCTCGTCATCCGCCTACTCTGCCACCTGCGGGCTCAACTTGACAAAGCCCGCCGAGCGTCTCAAAAGGCGCCGGCGGCGCGGCGAGCGCGACCAAAAAACGGGGCGACCCGACGGCTCCGGACGATGCTACGGGCGCTCCGCCTGCGCGGCCTCCTCGGTCTCCATCCATGCGTCGTACCATCGGAACACGTTAGCCGTGAGGCTTCCGATGAAGATGTCGCCGTTATCGGCCACATCGATCCAGTGTCCAGGGCTCTCCATGGCGCCGACGATCGCGCCCGTGTCGATGTCCACCCGCATGATGCGCCCGGCCAGCGTGTCATAGGTGATGTTCTCGACGTTGTCGCGGTGCGTAATGACCCACACCTGATCGTCCGGCGTGATGAAGATGTTCTGCGTCGCCCCCAGGTGATTCCAGGTATGTAGCAGCGTGCCCTGGTCGTCGAAGATCTGGATCCGGTTGTTCTCGCGGTCGCTCGCGTAGACCCGCCCTTGGGAATCGACGGCGATCGAATGCACGAGGTCGAACTCGCCCGGCCCCGAGCCTGGCGTGCCCCAGGTCGTGACGAAGTTGCCCTCGGCGTCGTATTTCACGACACGGCTGTTGCCATAGCCGTCGGCGACATAGAGCTCGTCGTTCGGACCAAAGGCGATGTCCGCCGGCCGGTCGAACGTGTCATCCGTAGTGCCGGCCTGGCCCTTGCTGCCCAGCGTCATCAGGACGTCGCCGTCCGTCGTGAGCTTCATCACGCGGTGATTGCCGTTGTCGGTCACCCACAAGTTGTCGTGCCGGTCGACCCGAAGCCCGTGCTCGTTGCCGAAGTCGAGGTCGGCCCCGAATGAACGCTGGTACGTGCCCTCGGCGTCGAAGACCACGATCGGGTCGGCGGCATCGCCGCGATGAAACACGTAGACCTCGCCCGACGAGTCCGTCGCCACGGCAGACACTCGGCCAAAGCTCCACCCCTCTGGCATGGTGTGCGGCTCCTGGCCGAACCGAATGGCGACGCTGTACTCCATCAGACCGCCCTCATGCGGATACCAGCCGGCCCGACCGTCCTGGTCGACCACCTGCCCCGACGCCCGGGTGCGGTCGATGTCCACGCCGGCCGGTGGCTGCATGACGTCGAGGTTTTCCTCCGCAGGCGCACTGACCGCGGTCGTGCCCGGACCGCAGGCCGACACGAGCACGATGGAAGCGAAGAGGGTCACGGGCGCGAGCATCAAGAGTTTCTTCATCGGTCTGGCTACCTCCGCGAGTTGATCGAGTCTACCCGGGGCTGACGTGCGTTCTCATGCCTTCTCCTGTCTCCCGTGCCCCGACAGCCGCCGGTACTCAGGGCACGCGGAGGTACTTACGAATTCGTTTCGGGCCGACGTCCGCCGCATAGACATGGCCCTGGACATCGGCCGTTATTCCCGACGCGCCGGAAATACCGTTGCGGTCCTGCGCCTCCAGGTCCGGGTCCGGGATGAACGCGGTCACTTCGCCCGTGACCGCGCTGCCGATGTAGATGCCGCGCTTCCGGCCCGGGTTGTTCCGGGAGTTCGTCGTGGAATCCGTGACGTAGAGGACATCCCGTTCATCGATGAACATCCCGCTCGGCCGCCCAAACTGGGTCCAGGCATCGACGAACGTGCCGTCCGGCTCGAAGATCTGCACCCGGCCGTTCGACCGGTCACCGACAAAGACCCGTCCCCGGGAGTCGAGCGTCAGTGTGTGTGGTTGATTGAACTGACCCTGGCCGTCGCCGGGACCACCCCAGCTCAAGAGGTAGCGCCCGTCACGGTCGTACTTCACCACCCGGTTGTTCGGTCCGTGGCCGTCGGTGATGAAGATGTCACCATTGCCGGCCACCGCCACATCCGTCGGGCGGTTGAAGGTGTACTCCCCATCACCCGCCACCCCCGCCTCGCCCAGCGACATCAGGATCTCGCCGGTCGGGCTGAACTTGAACACCTGATGCCCTCGGGCACCGACCGGGATACCGAGCACCTCGTCATGCTGGTTGGCCTCGGTCGCCCAGATGTTGCCGTCGGGGTCGATGTGGAACCCGTGCGGGGCGGCAAACACGCCCTCACCCCAGCTGTCCAGCAGCACTCCCTCTGGGCTGAACTTGAGGATGGGCGGCTTGTCTTCCTGCCCCACGCATGTAGCGAGCCCAAAAGGCTCGTCGTTGAAGCAACGATGAAAAACCCAGATGTTCCCATCGCGGTCGCGGTCGACGCCGATGGTCTCGCCCCAGCGTCCACCGTTCATCTCGGGTGGGAGCGTCGGCCACGGGTCGACGAGGCGATAGGGAGTCGGTGGCTGCGCGCTGACGACGGCGGCCACCAGGATCGCGACGAAAGAGAGCGCGGAGCTGCGCAGCATACGGAACCTGCCGGAAACCCCGCGATTATACCCGGCCGCTGGCGGGCGACCTCCCGGCGGGCGATAATGGCGGCATTCCTACGAGGAGGTCCGATGACTCGACGACGTCTCACCGCTCACCTGGCGGCCCTCACCATCGCGACGCTCGCCGCGGTGCCGGCGAACGGCCAGGCCCCGCCCCGCACTCCCTGGGGCGCGCCCGATCTCCAGGGAGTCTGGGACTTCCGCACCATCACGCCGATGGAGCGGCCGCGCGATCTGGCCGACCAAGAGTTCCTGACGGCGGAGGAGGCGGCCAGCCGGAACCAGGCGGCCGAAGCTCGGACGGTCGACCTGGCGAGCCGCCCCTCCCGACGGACGCAAGTCGACCCGAGCGGCAACGTCGACCGGGGCGAGGATGGCGCCCCCGGGTCCTACAACAACTTCTGGTTCGACCGCGGCCTCTCCGTCATCTCGACCAATCGCACGTCGCTGGTGACCGATCCGCCCGACGGTCGCATTCCCCCACTGACTCCCGACGCGCAGGGCCGCCGCGACGCGCTCGCCGAGGCGCGGAAGGACACGGGGCCCCACGAACCGACGCCCGGGGGATGGGTAGAGGACCTGGGCCTGAACGGCCTCCAGGCCCGCTGCATCACTGGATTCAACTCCGGTCCCCCGATGACGCCCGGTGGCTACAACAACAACATGCAGCTGTTCCAGACGCCGGACACGGTCGTGATCTTCAACGAGATGAACCACAACACGCGCGTGATTCCGCTTGGCGGCGGCTCGCACGTAGACCTGCGACTCTGGGCCGGTGACTCGCGCGGGCGCTGGGTGGATGACACCCTGGTGGTCGAGACGAAGAACTTCCTGCGGGAGACCAGCTTCATGCGGGGCGGCTCCACCGGGGACCTCGAGCTGGTTGAGCGCTTCACCCGGCAATCCGATCACGTGCTGCTCTACGAGGTGACGGTCAACGACCCGTCGACCTGGAGCCGGCCCTGGACCTACGAGGTGCCGATGCAAGCCAACCCCGACCCGATCTTCGAATACGCCTGCCACGAGGGGAACTACGGGATGGAGACAATCCTCGTCGGCGCCCGGCAGAGGGAGGCCGCCGCCGGGCGCTAGTGTCCTGTAACCGGCTGGGAGATGTCGATGCGAAGACTACTGATTACCCTATGCGCGCTCGGCTGGGGGGCCACGGCGGGCGCACAGCCCGGCGAACCGGCCGCCGCCGAGGCCGAGGTAGTGCCCCCGGCCGGGCTGCGGTCCAACCGGGCGACGTTCTCCCCCGTGGTGGATGCGCTGCCGGCCCGCGGGAGCGTGACCGAGGCCCAGCTCGAGGCGCTGGCCCGTCTGCCGCTCGAGTCGATCTGGGGGGCGCTGGGCGACTATCGCGTGAACTACGTGCGCGGCTTCACCAGCACGCAGCCGGGGCAGCGGATCGCCGGGCGGGCGCTCACCATGCGCTTTCTGCCACCGCGTCCTGACCTGGTCGCCGCCGTCGACACACTGGCGGCGGAGGGCGACTGGGATCGTCGGTACTACGCACGAGCGGCGGAGGAGGCGCGACCCGGGGACATCGTGGTGGCGGAGCTCGGCGGCGCCGATGGCCACAACCTGTTCGGGGCGATGGGCGCGCTCGGTATCAAGCTGCGGGGCGTGCGGGGCGTCATCATCGACGGGGGCAGCCGCGACCTGATCGAGCTGCAGGACGACATGTTCGCCGGCTTCCCGGTGCTAGCCCGCTTTTTCGACGTGCACACCACGAGCTGGCTTGGGGTGGAGTGGAATGCGCCAGTGAGAATCGGGCAGGTGACGGTGCTGCCCGGCGACGTCGTGGTGGCGGACGACAGCGGGGCGCTGTTCTTCCCCGGTGACCTCGCGCAATCGGTGCTCGACGCCGCCAGCGCTCGCGACGCGCTCGAGGCCTACGAACGCGAGCTGTTGCGCTCGCAGATGCACCGATTCCGCGACGTCTATCCGTTGTCACCGGAGTTGCGCAAGCGATACGAGGCAGAGCGCCGCTGACCGCCCGCGTGACCGCCACGGCCGTTCGCTTTCCCGCCATCAGACGGCCAAAGAGACCAGCATTTGCTGGCCTTCTGAGGTGTGGTTGATAGGAGGTGAGGAAGTCAACGCCGCGCGCCAAACGGGATGAGCGCGGCGCGCGCGACTGAGTTAGGATCTCCGCAGCCCAGAACATCGTGTTGCCGAACGCCGCGGACGGCGCCCCCCGGAGGCTCTGAAACACCACCATGATTACCGAAAGCGCACTCATCGCGATCAGTGGCCTGGTGGCCGTTGTTGCCCTCCTGTTCCTCCTGATCACCGTCTCAAAATGGCACGTCTTCATCGCGCTGCTGGTGCCGATTGTGGTCTTCGCGCTGCTTCCCGGGTTCGACCGAGGGGCGTTTATCGACGCATTCGAGCAAGGCTTCGGAGGGACGATAGGACGGATTAGACCACCCCCGTTAACGTAAGACCCGTTATCCGACTCGTCCTGCCCTCCCGCGACAGAGGGAGAGAGCGCCACGCCGCGTGCGTGAGGACAGGTGTACGACACCGCCTTGAAGCCGGCCGCCAGCACGCCCGCCTCCAAGGCACCGGAACCATCGAACCTCTGCGCGCAGGGCACGTGGTACAAGTGTTGGCGTCCCCAAGGGATCCGACCCCCGTTCGTCGTTGGAGCCGTCGCTGTCACCAGCTGGAATGCATCCCCAAAGGGGTGGCGCATAGGAGGCGATTCATGGTTCGACTGATCATCGCGGTCATGTTGTTTGCGGTTTCCGCGGCGGCCGGGCAGGGGGACTCGTCCGAGGACGCGCTGCGTGAGGCCGCGCGGACTGGAGACCTGGCCCGGGTGGAGGCGTTGCTGGAGGAGGGCGTGGCGGTCGACGCCGCGACCCAGTATGGGACGACGCCTCTGTTCTTCGCGGCGACCGGTGGTCACATCGCGATCGTGCAAGCCCTGGTAGAACGTGGGGCGGACGTCAACGCCGCGGACTCGTTCTACGGCATGACCGTATTGCGGCGGGCACTGGCGAACCAGCAACTCGAGATTGCCAGCTATTTGCTGGAGCACGGCGCGACCGACGGTGACCGCGCGTTGGTGGTCGCCGCCCGGCGCGGAGATCGTGCGCTGCTCGACGCGGCGATCGCCACTGGCAATGTGCACGCCGACGCTCTCACCGATGCGCTCGCCGCCGCACTGAATCGGAACGATACGGCGATGGCGAACCGGCTCGAAGGCGTGACGCCCGCCCCGCCCCCTGTTCCCGAAGTCGACACTACACTGCTCACCCGGTACGTCGGCAGCTACACGAACGACTTCCTTAGGCACGTCATAGAGCTAGGGGTCACAGACGGGACCCTGGTCGCTCGGGTCTCGGAGAGTTCGGTGCTGTCGCTCACGCCTCTGACCGAGACGAGCTTCGTCGCCGAGTCAGACGGCATGACGATCTCCATCGACATGCGCGGCGGCATTGTCAACCTTGTCGCGGTGGCTCGGAACGGAGAGACCAGGCTCTATCGGCCAGTCGAGGAGACAGAGAGTCGGGAGGCGGCGCCGGTTGGCGAGGCGGACCTCATCAGTCGCTCCTCCCTGCCGGACGCGCCCCGAACTGCGCCACGACCCTGGCCGGGGTTCCGCGGTCCGAGCGCGTCCGGCGTGGCCGACGGCCAGGGGGCAGCCACGACATGGAACGCCGAGACCGGCGAGCACATCGCGTGGAAGACACCGATTCCCGGCCTCGCCAACTCCGCGCCGGTCATCTGGGGCGACCAGGTGTTCGTGACGACGGCGGTCAGCGGTGCCGGGGACAACACGTTCAGAATCGGACAGTACGGGGAGACACGGTCAGTCGACGATCTCTCCCCTCACAGCTGGCACATCTACAGTCTCGACCGGCTGAGCGGGACGATCCGATGGGAGCGTCTGGTGCACGAGGGGCAGCCCGGGACCAAACGCCACACGAAGGGCAGCCAGGCGAACTCGACCCCGGTGACCGACGGGGAGCACGTCGTCGCAGTCTTCGGCGCCATCGGGCTGGTGGTGTGCTACGACATGGCCGGCGCGCTGCTGTGGGAAGTCGACATCGGCGTGCTCGACAGCGGCTGGTTCTTCGATCCGGGTGCCCAGTGGGGCCACTCGAGCTCGCCGATCATCCACGAGGGACTGGTCATCCTTCAGGCGGATACCCAGCACGAGCCGTTCGTTGCCGCCCTGGACGTCGAGTCTGGACGCGAGGTCTGGCGGGCGGTCCGCGAGGACGAGATCTCCACCTTCGCGACGCCGACGGTCTACACGGGCCCGGACGGGAACGAGCTGATCACCAACGGGACGACGATTCGTGCCTACGACCCGGCCACCGGAGAGCGGCTCTGGGTGCTCGGACCGAACTCCGAGCTGGCGATTGCTACCCCGGTCGTCAGCGAGGACATCATCTATCTCACGGCCGGGTATCCGCCCGTCCGTCCGGTCTATGCCGTGCGCCCGGGGCACCGGGGCGACCTGTCGCTGATCGACGGAGCTACCGCAAGCGACGCGGTGGCCTGGAGCGCGAACCGGGGCGGGACCTACATCCCGACCCCGATCGTGTATCAAGGCTATCTGTACACCACTGCCAACAACGGACGTCTGACCTGCTACGACGCGCGGACGGGCGAGATCGTCTATCGTCGCCGGATCGGGGGGGTGGGCGGTTCCTATTCGGCCTCGCCCGTCGTGGCGGATGGCAAGCTCTATTTCACGAGTGAGGACGGTGACACATACGTCGTGAGGGCCGGCCCCGAGTATGAGTTGCTAGCCACGAACGAGCTGGGGGGAATCGTGATGGCGAATCCCGCCATCTCTGACGGCATGCTCGTGATTCGCACCCAGGGCCACATCTACGGCATCGCTGACGAGTAGTTCTCTCATCAGAACTGATACGACCACCGGGTAGGGCCGCATGATGTCGGGTATGAGCTGCAGGCAGGAAGGTGGCTCACCGTTGTCTTTGTCCCGATACCTCGTCCGCGCCCAGACCAACTCGGAGGATGTCGGATGAACAACAAGCTGAACATCGCAGTAATCGCGGCGACAGTGGTACTCCTGATCGGCGCGTTGAGCTATGTGTACACCGCTCCTTATACAGGCAATCAAGGACTTTCGCGCACGCCCGGAGTGAGAATCGGAGGGACGGATACTGCCCCCAGAGGGCATTGTCAAGTTGACGTTGAACAGGCAGGCTCCGCCCCCGATGAGGCGATGACCCATTCTTCAGCTTCAGACGCAGGTCACCTCTCGCCAGACACCAAAGGCCTGTGTTCGCAAGAGCCGATGATGGACGGCCCGCAGGAGGTGGCGGCCGACACGAAAGAGATTCTGGATGGGGCCGTGCACCGAGAGAAACCGTTGCGCGTGCGCGGCGGACTTGAAACGCCGCATCTGGCGTTCCCGCTGCCGGGTTGGTTGGTGAGAGACTTTGGCCCGGTTGTTCGCGTACCGGTCCGTCCGGTGGACCACGGACGGCATCACGGTGCGGCAGGCCGCGGGGTAGCTGCGGAGTTTGTCGGTGATCAGTCGCCGAGGGACACAGCCTTGTCATTTCAACAACTTGCGGAAGAACCGGGCGGCGGCCCGCTGATTGCGCCGCGCCTGTACAAGGATGTCGATCACGTCTCCGTCCTCGTCCACGGCACGCCACAGGTACTGCTGCCGCCCCTGGAACTTGACGAATACCTCGTCCAGATGCCAGGTGTCGCCCATGCGGCCCCGGCGGCGCCGTAACCGCCGTGCGTAGTCGAGCCCGAACGTCAGACACCACTGGCGGATCGACTCATACGTCACGCTGACGCCGCGTTCGGCGAGGAGATCCTCGACATCTCGGAAGCTCAGGCCGAATCGGTGATAGAGCCAGACGGCGTGACTGATGATTTCGCGCGGAAATCGGTATCCGCGATAGCTGGGCGGCGGGCTTGTCATCGGCCGACTCTGTCACCCGCCGCGTCAACTTGACAACGCCGTCGGCCAGCCCTGGTCCCAGGGGGCGGAAACCCCGGCGAGCGGGGCAACCGGGGCCACCGACTCTGACCGCGCCGAGCATCCGGCCCAGAGGCAGGCCCCCGTCAGGATCATCGCCGGTGCGACGACGCGGGTCAGGGTCGGACAGGTCATGCTGCTGCGCCCCGAGCCTCCCGGGCCGCCGTCGACGATGGCGGGACCAGGCCGGTGAGGCGCATGTAGGCGGCGATGTTGCCGTAGTGCTCAAAGGTGTAGTGCATGTTGAACTCCAACACCGAGAGCTTGGCCATACCGCTGGGTCCGCCCGTCTTTCAGCTGCGGCAGTGAGGCCTACGGACCGGCCGGGGGCGCGACGCCCGCGGCTTCCATCACTTGCATGATGGCGGCGGCGGTCTCCGGGCTGGCTTGACGGTTGATTTTTGGGTGCACCTGGACGACGTCGAACGGGGTCCACTCGCGGTGGTTCGGCTGGTGCCAGACGTCGATGTCGGCACCAGTCTCGGCCAGGAACTTCACAACCTGCGGGAGATGTTTGTAGGCCGCACCATGCATGGCGGTCTGGCCCTTGTCGTCCACCGCGTCGATGTCGTTACCCAGCTCGAGCGCGACCTGCACCGCTTCGAGCACCTCCGGCTCGGTCCCCGGATCCTCGCCGGGCGCCTGGGTTCCGACGCCCGCGGCTACCATCAACGGCGTGGTGTTGTCCTCGTTGGGCAGCAGCGGGTCGGCGCCCAGTTCGGCCAGCACCCGCATGAGCGGCGCGTCTGCCGTGCGGGCCGCAAGCAGGAACGGGGTGCCCCCGATGAAGTTCAGCGAGGTGATGCCGGCCGGCGGGCGTCTGGTGACGCGAGCGTTGACGTCGGCGCCGGCGGCCACCAGCTTGCGCACAAACTCGAGGCCGGTCATCGACCCGGATCCTTGCGGCGCCGGGTTGTTGCTGCCGGCGATGCCGGCCTTTCGCACCCACGACATCTGGTGCAACGCAGTCCAACCGCGCGAGTCGACGTTCACGTCGGCGCCACGGTCGACCAGCAGTGCCGCCAGCTCGTAGTGAGCGTTGGCGGCCGCCAGCAGGACGGCGTTGAGTCCGGTGGCCGCGGCCTCGGCGCTGGTGCCGCCTCGGCGGGTCTCCTCTGCGACCGGCAGGGTCTCCTCGACATCGCCCCCGGCCTCGAGCAGGGTCTGCACCGCGCCAATCTGTCCCTGACGCACCGCGAAAAGCAGGGCGGTCCACCCCTTGGTCGACCGGGCGGTCATGTCGGCGCCGTGGGAGAGCAGCACCGGAATCACTTGCGCGTGGCCCTCGCCGGCGGCCCACATCAGCGCAGTCTGCCCGCGCCAGGTCTCCACGGCGTTCGGGTCGGCGCCACCGTCGAGCAACGCCGCGACGACATCGGGCTCCCCGGTGCGCGCGGCCGTCATCAGCACCGTCTCGTCCGCTGCCAGCGTGGCGTTGGCGTCGGCTCCGGCCTCCAGCAACAGCTCGACGATCGGGGCGTTGCCGTTGACCGCCGCCAGCGCGAGCGGAGGCACGCCATAACGATTCCTCGCCGTCGCCTTGGCCCCGGCCTCGAGCAGCAGCTCGACGACAACGGGGGCGTCGGCGTGAACCGCCCAGTGCAGCGGCGTCGTGCCGTCGGTCTCGGCCGCGGTCACATCGGCGCCGTCGGCCAGCGCGGCACGCACGGCGGACACCTCCCCCGCCTTGATCGCGGCAATCAACCTGGCGTCCACCGCTTCGGCCGCAGTCGCCACCGACGCAGTCCCGACTAGCAGCAGCGCCACCGCCAACATATCCACGCGTCGCATGCAGCTTCCTCTCGGCTTGGGGCCAGACCGAAGCGGGCGAAGCCCTCCATCTTCCTCCTGGCTCCGGTCTCCTGACTCCTGTCTCTTGTCGAACATCAGAGCGTTAGCGGCTCGGTCGCCTCACCGATCCTGCCGGTGCTGTCGGCGAAGTCGTCCAGGTGCACGCCGACGTCGTCCAGCAGGGTCAGGTGCAGGTTGGCCATCGGGGTCAGCTCGTCGTACTTGATGTGGCGCCCCCCCGCGATACTCGACCCGGCACCGCTGGCCACCACAATCGGCAGGTTGCGGTGATCGTGCACGTTGGGGTTGCCCAGACCGCTGCCCAGCAGATACGTCGTGTGGTCCAGCAGTGTGCCGTCGCCGTCTGCCGTCGCCTTCAACTGCTCGACCAGATATCCAAAAAGCGACACGTGATACTGGTTGATCTTGGCCAGCTGGGCCAGCTTCTCGGGGTTGTCGAGATGGTGCGAGATCGGATGGTGCGGCTCAGGGATGCCGATCTGTGGATAGGTCCGCGTGCTCGCCTCCCGCGCCATCTGGAAGGAGATAACCCGGGTCAAATCGGCCCGCAGCGCCAGGATCTGCAGGTCGTACATCAACTTGACGTGCTCTTCCCAGACGTCCGGCACGCTGGTGGGCCGGGTCAGCTCCTCGAGCTCGGACTGGGTCACCGACTGCTCCGCGCGCTGGATGCGTCGCTCCACTTCGCGGACGGTGTCCAAGTAGTCGTCCATTGTGCGCCGGTCGCCGGTCCCGAGCTGCCCCCGCAGCCGCGACAGATCGTCGAGCACCCAGTCGAGAATGCTCTGGTCCTCTTGCAGTTGCGCTTTCCGCTGCTCGGGAGTCCCGCCCTTGCCGAACAGTCGCTCGAACACGATCCGCGGGTCCGCCTCGGTCGGGTTCGGGGCGGTTGGCGACGACCAGGATAGGTTGTTCATGTAGACACAGGCCAACCCGTTGTCGCAGTTGCCAACCTGGGCGATCAGGTCGGTGCCGATCTCGAGTGACGGCAGCGGGGTCTCGCCGCCGATCTGCGCCGCGGCGATCTGGTCCACCGACGTGCCGTTGTAGAAGTCGCTGCCCTCGGTGCGCTTGGGCCGCACACAGGTCAGGAACGCCGAGTTGGCCGACGCGTGGTTGCCGGAGATGTGGGCGTCCTCGATCTGGAGGTTGGTGATGACGGTGAGATGCTCGAGATGAGACGCCAGCGGCGACAGCGACGGCGAGAGCGTGGTCAGTCGTCCCACCTCGTCCGGGGTCCAGGCCACCGGGTTCATCCCCATCGGGATGTAGACGTAGCCGAGACGTCGTGGGGCCGTGGCCGCCGTCCGCGCCATTGCGGACGCCGCCGGCACCATGGCATCGAGCAACGGCAGCGCCAGCGTCGCGCCCACTCCACGCAGGAACGTCCGCCGGGGTAACGCCATCTTGGTGATGATCATGACTGCGTTCTCCTCATCTGAAAGGGAGTGCTGCGCACGACGCCGAGGATGAGCTCGGACAGTCGGTAGTCCTGCGCGGCCGTCGCCCGAACGATGGCGCGCACGGCCGGCGCGTCGGTGTGGTCCAGACCCCGCCCGAGCGCGTAGACGAGGAGCTTCTCGGTCACCGTGCCGACAAACACCTCGGGCCGGTCGACCAGCGATTCGCGCAGCCCGGCCACGCCTTCGAACGGCGCGCCTCCCGGCAGGCTGCCCGACGCGTCGATCATCTTGTCGCCCTCGGCGTCCCGCCACTGACCGATGGCGTCGTAGTTCTCCATCGACAGGCCGGCCGGATCCATCACTTTGTGACACACCGCGCACACCGGATTCGCCCGGTGGGCCTCCATCCGCTCCCGCATCGTCATCACATCGGTCGAGGAGGCAGACTCCTCGAGCGGCGGGACATTTGGAGGGGGCGGCGGGGGCGGCGCACCGAGCAGGTTCTCGAGAATCCACTTGCCGCGCAGCACCGGCGACGTGCGGGTGGCGTAGGAGGTCACGGTCAGGATGCTCCCGTGCCCGAGCAGTCCCGCGCGCTGGCTCCCTTCGGGCCAAGTGATCCGCCGGAAGTGGTCGCCGTAGATGCCCGGCACGCCGTAATGCTTCGCGACCCGCTCGTTCACGAACGTGTAGTCGGCGGTGAGCAGGTCGGTGACACTGCGGCCTTCGTCCAGGATGCTCTTGAACAGCAACTGGGTCTCGCGCCGGAAGCCCTGCCGCAGGTTGTCGTCGAAATCGGGGAACAGCCGCGAGTCGGGCTGCATCGCATCTAGGTTCGGCAGATGCAACCACTGCGAAGCGAACCGTGTGGTGAGCGTCTCGGCGCGCGGGTCCGCCAGCATCCGTCGCACCTGCGTCTCGAGGACCGCCGGCTCGCGCAGCCGATCGGCTGCGGCCACGTCGAGCAGCTCGTCGTCCGGCAAGCTGCTCCAGAGGAAGAACGACAACCGCGACGCTAGCTCGAGATCGGTGATCCGGTAGGCGGTCCCGGTAGCGACGCCGTCCGGGTCACGCTCCACCCGGAACAGGAACTCGGGGCTGGCCAGCAACGCCCGCAGCGCCTTCTCGACGCCGGCCTCGAACCCCGCCTCGGCCGCGCCTTCGCGGTAGAACGACAGGAGCTGGTCGAGATCGCCGACGCTGACCGGGCGCCGATAGGCGCGCCGCGCCAGCCCGCCGACGATCGCCGTGGCGCAGGTCTCCGCCTCCGCGACGGCGGCCGAGGTCGGCCGGCAAGTGAAGACCAGGGCGCGGCTGGGCGTCTCGCCCCCCCCGGTCGAATCGAACGGCCCGACGATCGAGATCGAGCGCAACGCCGGTTGCTGTCGCGGATGGCGATCGTTGTTGTAGGCCGCCTGATACGGCTGGCGCGTGGTCTCGAGCAGCGCCGAGTTCTTCTTGATGAAGGTCGCCCCGACCTGGTGCGGCCCGGCGGCCACCCGCAGGCGGACGTTCAGGTGATTATCGATTCCCTCGTCGTTGTAGTAGGCCGCATTGGCCTGGTATACCAGATTGCTGCGGTCCGGCACCATGTCGAACAGGTCGAGCCGCGCGCCATCGAGAGTGATCTCCACCTCGTGCGGCTCGAGCAGTCCCTCGACGTTCTCGTTCCGGTTTCGCTGCAGCCGGGCCTGGATCTCGTACTCGCCATCGACCGGGAACGTGTGGGTCACCACCGTCCCGCCGCGTGTCCCGAACGGCAACCCGTCGACGTGATCCTCCTGCGTCCGGTCGACCGGAATCACGATGACCCGGCTGCCGGTCACCGGGCTCCGGCTGGCGACCGCCAGCTCGCTCACCGTGCGCGCGGCCGCCAGATAGCGCTCCATCAACGTCGGCGACAGGCTCCCGGTGTTGACGTTGTCGAACCCGAAGGCGGCATCGTCACGCGGCAGCACCGCTGTGACGTCGATTTCCAGCGCCAGCAGGTCGCGAATAGCGTTCTGATACTCGGTGCGGTTCAACCGGCGAAGCGTCGCTGTGCGGCCTGGGTCGGGGTTGGCCACCGCGGCGCGGTCCAGCGCGGTCTCGAAGTACCGGGTCAACCGGTCGTAGGTCGCCCGGTCGGGGCGTGGCCGCGGCTGGGGGGGCATCGACGCGGCCCGGAGCTTCTTGACGACCTTCTCCCACACCTCGGCATGGGAAGCCACGTCGACGACATCGACGGTCTCCAGCGACAGCCCGCCGGTCTGGAGCCGCTCACTGTGACAGGTGACGCAATACTGGTCGATGAGGGTGCGTACGGAGGGGGCGGGCGGATTCGGCTGGGCCGCGGCGGCGACCGGCATGGCGAGACAAGCCAGCCCCACCGACCAGGCGCCGCATCGCACCAGCCTCTGCCTCATCGGTCTCCAACGGACTCGAGCCCGTCCGGTCGTATTCTACCCTACTGCGCAGGCTTGGCCGTACCCCGCACGCGCACCGCCGGTGGTGCGGGATTTCTCATTCACCTGGGGAAAATTCTCCACTATCCCTCCACGCAACTCCCACGATCCCGCCGTTTCACGCGGATCGCGAAGAAATCCGCTCAGCCTGGTGTTCCAGTTGCACTACACGGCGGTTGGGGAATCGGCCCACGATCGGTCTCGCGTGGGGCTGCTGTTCGCCGACGGCCCGCCGACGCGGGAGGTCCGGGCGGGCACGTTCCTCAACGCCTACTTCGAGATTCCGGCCGGGGCTTCGAACACGCAGGTCGATGCGCTCATCGAATTCACCGAGGATGTGGCGATGACGGCGCTCTTCCCGCACTCCCACCTGCTCGGCAAGCGGTGGGAGTATCGCCTGATCTATCCGGACGGTCAGACTCAGACGGTGCTGTCGGTGCCCGAATACGACTTCGACTGGCAGACCTACTACCAGTTCGACGAACCGCTGTCCGTGCCGAAGGGTGCCCGACTCGAGGCGTCGGCCTGGTATGACAACTCGGCCGCGAACAAGTCCAATCCGGACCCGACATCGCCGTCACGCTGGGGCGAGCAGGCCTGGGAAGAGATGCACGACACCGGAATCACCTACACCGGGAAGACGGGGTCGAACACGAGCCACTGACACCGACCAGGGAGGGTCGGTCCCGTGGCATCTGGACGAGCTGTTCGAAAAAATCCAGGTGCAGCAGGCGTCTCGGTGCGGGCCGTGGAAGTCGGCTGCCAATCTGCAACGGTTTGCATCGGTGCGCAGCGTCGTTCAGAATCTCTGGGCCGTCGGTCGCCATCTGCTCCGCGCTGCTCATGACCGTCTCGTGAGGCCGCGCTCCAACGTGCTCCGACCGGTAACTTGACAATGCCTTCTGGCGGGTTGCCGGCGGACAGGGTCTATTCAGCTTCGTCCAGAGAGGAGAACATGGTGTCCTATTCGACAAACGCGAGAGACGTGCTGGTCGCATCCTGCCTGGCGGCGCTGCCGATGTTCGGGGTGGCCTGTGGGGGTGGGACTGCGGTCGAGGAACCCAGCGACGAGCCGGCCGAGGCGGTCGCGGTACTCGATGGCAGTGTGCCGATCAACGACCTGCCCAATCCCTACAGCAGCACCGACGGGTGGGCGGCGTTGCCCGATGAGCGGGAGTGGGGGTCGACGGCCGGTGTTGACATCGACCCCGACGGCAGCCTCTGGGCGATCGACCGGTGCGGCGGCAATTCGTGCGCCGGCTCCGACCTGCACCCGATTCTCAAGTTCGACGCCGCCGGCAACGTGACCCACGCCATCGGCGGTGGTCTGTTTCTGTTCCCTCACGGACTGCACGTGGACCGCGACGGCAACGTGTGGGTGACTGACGGACAGGGGCCCAACCCCGAGAATCCCGCCTCGGCGGGCAAAGGGCATGTCGTGATCAAGCTCAGCCCCCAGGGTGAAGTCCTGCTGACGTTGGGCATGCCCGGAGTTGCCGGTGACGGGACCGATGCGTTGCTCAATACTCCGTGCGACGTAGTCACGGCAGAGAACGGTGACATCTTCGTGGGCGACGGTCATAGTGGCCAGAATACTGACGCCACGGCAGACACGGTGGCGCGCGTCGTCAAGTTCGACAGCGAGGGGAATCTTCTGGCGTCGTTCGGCGAGTGGGGCGACCAGCCGGGTCAATTCAAGACGCCGCACGCGCTCGACATCGATTCGCGCGGACGGTTGGTGGTCGGTGACCGGGGCAACAACCGGCTGCAAGTGCTGAACCTGGACGGGACCTTCGTCGAGCAATTCAAACAGTACAGCCGGCCCAGCGGCATCTACATCACCGATGACGACACAATCTTCGTGGCCGATTCGGAGTCGGCGTTCGACGAGGTGCGCAACCCGGGCTGGACACCGGCCATCCGCGTCGGCAACCTGCGAACCGGGTCAGTCGACTATCTAATCGACGGGACGGTGGACGCGTACCCCGAGGGGTCGAATCCCGAGGGTGTGGCGGTCGATCCCGAAGGCAACGTCTACGGCGCCGTCGTCTCCGCGGGCGGAGCGATGGTGAGGTCGAGCCGCTAGTGGACGGGCATTGTCAAGTTGACGTTGAACAGGCAGGCTTCGCCCCCGATGAGGCGATGACCCATTCTTCAGCTTCAGACGCAGGTCACCTCTCGCCAGGCACCGAAGGCCCGTGTTCGCAAGAGCCGCTGATGGACGGCTCGCAGGAGGTGGCGGAGCCTGCCTGTTCAACGTCAACTTGACAATGCCCTACTGACTGTTAAGAGGACAGCCCGAAGACAATTGTGAGACCGGGAGACCATGTCATGGAGAGAAGTTATCAGCTCGGCGATTTCTTGCTTCAATCAGGCGTCGTGGTGCCTGACGCGAAGCTTTCTTATGCCGTACACGGTGAGCTGAACGATGCTTGCGACAATGTGATTGTTTATCCGACTTGGGCCACAGGGCGCCACTCGGCGAACGAAGTGTTCGTCGGTCCGGGCCGAGCCCTCGACCCCCAGCGCTACTTCATTGTCATTCCGGACATGTTCACCAATGGGTTATCGAGCTCTCCGAGCACCTGTGACCCGCCTTTAGACGGACCACGGTTTCCGTTAGTGACCGCTTATGACAACGTGCGGGCGCAGCACCAATTGCTCGTCGAACATCTCGGGGTCACACGGATTCAACTTGCGATTGGTTTCTCCATGAGTGGCCAACAGGCGTTTCATTGGGGTGCCCACTATCCGGATTTGGTCGCACGCATTTGTTCGATTTGCGGGTCAGCAAAAACCGCTACCCACAATTGGGTGTATTTGTCTGCCATGCAGGCCGTGATGGAGTCCGCTGATGGCTGGGACGCAGGCGAATGCCGGAAATGGCCTCCGAGCCTTCTTCGCGCCGTGGTGAGATTTGCGATGACGATGCTTTTCTCACAAGACTGGTATCGAGCAGAAACATTCAAATTAGCTGGTGCTTCAAGTGCAGAGGCGTTCATAACCGGCGGAGAGGCGTTGCTTGCAGACTGGGTGCCCATGGATTTCTACCATCAACTGTCGACCTGGATGGCAGCCGATGTCAGTGACCACCCGACGTTCGGCGGCGATTTGGAGAAAGCCCTGGGCGCAATTCATTCGAGAGCACTCGTGATGCCATGCGACACCGACATGTATTTTCGAATTGAAGACAACGAACGAGAAGTCGCCAAGATGCCGAACGCCGAGCTACGGGTAATTCATTCGATGTGGGGCCATGCTGCCGGTTTTCCGGGACAAAATCCGGACGATGACTTGTTTGTCGATACTGCAGTCAAGGAGTTTCTCGGGGACTGACAACAGTTCTTGGGGCTATCCCAGAATCGGTCGTATCCAGGCGCGCTCTCGACGGTGCCCATCCCTGTGAGGCGGAAACGCCCGCATCGAAGCGACGCTCCCAGGTCCCATAAGGGACACCCGCGGCCGCCCGCAGCGTGGAGATCTCCGCTGCCGTTCGGGTCTGCCCCTCCGCCGTCACCGACAGCCCCGCCACCAGCACCAGCACGCCCGCCGCGCCACGGAACGTCATCGTCATAGCCGGACGCGGGTCCACCAACCCACGAGACGGTGCGGGTGGTTCGTCCTCAGTCGGCGCGCCAGATGTGGCGAAAGATGTACCAACAGCCCGACACCAAGAGTCTCCGCCGTATGGGTCCACCCGGCGAGCCTGTCGATGTCGGGGCGGCCTTCGCCATGCACGCCAGCGGAGGACCGTGCATGACCCGACCGGGGCTGGCCCCGATGACCGTCATCCTCGTGCGAACCGGCCCACGGGCTGCCGATCGGTCGTGGACAAGCCTCAGTAGCCCCGGGCCGTTCCGGCGCCTCGGCGGTCGGCGTATCCGGCGAGGAAGCCCTCCGAGGTCCGCTGGATACCAGCGGCCATGCCGATGCTGCGGCGCTCGCGTAGCTCGTATCCCATCCGTTCGAGCTCAGCCCTCGTCTCCGCCGACAGCGCGAACGGTTCGTGGTCGATGCGGTCCGGCAGCCACTGATGGTGGACCCGCGGGGCGTCGATCGCTTGCTGCAGGTCCATGTCCCACACCGTCACATTCAGATAGATCTGCAGCACCGTGGTGATGATGGTTGGCCCCCCCGGGCTGCCCATCGTCATGTAGAACTCGTCAGACCGGCGCACGATGGTCGGCGTCATCGAGGAGAGCGGGCGCTTGCCAGGTTGGACCGAGTTGGCTTCGGCGCCCAGCATCCCGTACTGGTTCGGCACGCCGGGACGCGCCGAGAAATTGTCCATCTGGTTGTTCCACAGGAACCCGGCTCCGGGGGCAACCGCACCCAGCCCGTAGCCGCTGTTCAGGGTGGTGGTGATGGCGGCGACGTTGCCCCACCGGTCGGCGACGGTGAAGTGCGTGGTTTCGTCAGATTCGGCCGGACCGTGCGACACCCCACTGCTGTGGCCGGCCAGGCCATCTTGCGGCAGCAGGCGGCGGCGGTGCTCCATGTAGTCCCGCGAGAGGAGCCGTTCGACCGGCACGTCGAAGAACTCGGGGTCACCCAGCCAGAAATTGCGGTCGGCGAACGCCAGACGCTGTGCCTCGGTCACCATCGAGATCGCCTTGGCCGAGTGGTACCCGGCGCGCTTGAGCGCCTGCAGGTGGAGGACCCCCAGGGTCTGCGCGATCGTTATGCCCCCCGAGCTCGGGACCGGATGGGTGATGAACTGATACTGCGCGTGGTCGAACACCAGCGGTTCGCGCCACTCGGCGGCATAGTGAGCGAGGTCGTCATGGGTGATGAGTCCGCCGTTGGATCGCATGTCGGCGACGATCAGATCCGCGACCCGCCCCCGGTAGAACCCGTCACGCCCTTTGCGGGCGATCGTCTCGAGCGTCGCCGCCAGCTCGGGCTGGGTCAGCCGGTCGCCCATTCGCGGGCCGTCGGCGAGCCCGAACGCCTGCACTGACGTCGTGAACCGCCGGAGGCGCTCGCTCCCCCTCAGGCTCCCCGCCAGGGCATAGGAGACGGTGAACCCGTCCCGCGCCAGCGCGATGGCCGGGGCCAGGACGTCGGCACGCGCCAGCGTGCCATGCCGGTCGAGCAGCGCCAACATGCCGTCGACGCTGCCCGGGACCCCGACCCCGCGATGGGTGTCGGTACTGACGCCTTGGAGCATCTGCCCGTCGGCGTCCACGAACATGTCGCTGCGTGCCGCGGCCGGCGCTTCCTCGCGAAAGTCGAGCGCAAAGGTCTCCCCGTCCGCCGTCAACCCGACCATGAACCCGCCTCCACCGATGTTGCCGGCGGTCGGGTAGGTCACCGACAGCGCGAACTGCATCGCGGCGGCGGCGTCGAAGGCGTTTCCGCCAGCTTTGAGGATAGCGACGCCGACGTCTGTCGCCAGGGGCTCGGGTGACGCCGCCATGCCGTTGGCGGCGACGTTGGGTCTGGACAGCGGAGCGGCGGTCGTCAACAGCACGATCGCCAGGACCAGGGCCACGCCGCACACGCCGCGATGGCGCAATGGTCGTAGCGCGCGCACGATAGACGTTGGCAGCCTCGTCGGCATCAGCGTATTCCTTGTTGAGTATGGCTCGACAGCGGGGTCATCTTACCTCTGGCTGCGCCCGTCGGTGGTGTTGAGGTTCGGGCTCGAGTCCGCTCGGAGCGTGCGACACCGCCGGGACAATCGGCGGACGGGCTAAGTCGGCTTGGTGGCCGTGCCGTTCGGGAACTGTGACACACCACCAGCCAGCCCGGTGACTCCGCAGATGACGCCGATGGCGAACAGCCACCAGCGGAACGGCGGCGGCTCCACCTGCGCCAGGACGGCGCGGAAGTCGAGCATGAACGAGAGGAGCACGATGCCCCCGCCGGCGACGGCCAGGCCCCACGACCACGCCGGGAACCGCAGCGGGATGCCTCGGTGCCGGAGTCGCAGCAGCAGAAGCGACCCCATGATGAGCGCCACGCTGATGATGAGCGGGGCCAGCACGGGGCCGATCCAGGGCACCGGGATGAGGAACAGGATGTCCCAGGTCAGCAGCGAGGGCGGCCAGTCCAGGAACACCCACAACCAGACGTAGTAGAAGATGTCCCAGACCGCGAAACCCAGACAGAAAAAGAGAAACCGCTCCCAGCGGTCGTCACTCATCACCATGGCGACGCCGAGCAGCATGACCAGCGTGGCGGCTTCGCGACCGATCTCGATCGCGGACATGCCAGGCTCGAGGAGCACGAGCGGAAAGTCGAACCCCTCTGGGTAGTAGATGGCGCGCAGATACACCACGACGGCCGATTCGAGATAGGCCATGGCCACCGCGTAGACGGTCAGCCAGAGCAAGCGTCGCGGGAGTCTCTGCATGGGGTAACCCCGTAGCTTTCGAGGCGGCGGCGCGCCCGCCGGAAACTGAGGTGGCCTGACCGCCTCTTGTGACAAGAATACTTTGTATTGTAAAGTTACCGCAATGCAACTCGACGAGGCGTTGCGCCAGATATCCGACATCCGCCATCAGATGGCGCGAAGCGAGGTGTTTCGCGGGTATCGATCGGTGACGGTCGGTCTTTCCGGCGGGCTCGGCCTGCTGGCCGCGGCAGTGCAACCCAGATGGGTCGCCTCGCCCGCGAGCGAGTTGGGGCGCTATCTGGGCCTGTGGGTCGGCGTGGCCGCCCTCAGTGCGCTCGTGGCGGGGACCGAGATGTCGTGGCGCGCCCGAGGCGCCGGACCGGGATTGGCACGCGAGCGGACGCTGCTGGCAGTTGAGCAGTTTCTGCCCTGTGTGGTGGCGGGAGCGCTGCTCACGCTGTGCATCTATCGCGGCGCGCCGCAGGTCGCCTGGATGCTGCCCGGGTTGTGGTCGCTGGTCTTCGGTCTCGGTGTGTTCGCCTCCTACCGGCTACTACCGCCGCAGGTGTTCTGGGTCGGGTCATACTACGTGCTGTGTGGCTGTGGCTGTCTCTTGTGGGGTCAGGGCGACAACGCGTTCTCACCCTGGCAGATGGGCGTCAGCTTTGGCGGCGGCCAGGTACTGGGCGCGGCTATTCTGTACTGGACGCTGGAGCGTACCGATGTCTCGTAAAGCCACGACTGACAACACACCGCGCGCGAAGACGAGTGCTGGCACGGGGCGGTTCTCATACGAGGGCCTCGATCGCGTCATGCACGAGAAGGCGCGACTGGGCATTCTGTCCTCGCTGGCGGCCAATCCCGACGGGTTACTCTTCAACGACCTGAAGCAGCTGTGCACGCTGACGGACGGCAATCTGAGCCGGCACCTGACCGTGCTGCACGAAGCGGGTCTGGTCGAAACCTGGAAGGGCGCTACGGGGCCGCGACCGCAAACGATGTGTCGGCTGACCGCCAACGGCCAGCAGCGGTTCGCCGAATACATCAGTGTGCTGGAGCAGGTCGTCGCGGATGCGCAGCGCGACGCACTGCCGGCCACCACACCGGCGCTGTCGAAACGACGGTCGCCGGCATGACGCCGGCCCCTTTTTTTGCATCCATGCTTTGCATAGCAAAGTCAAACATCTGAAGGAGGTGACACGATCATGAGAGTCATCCGAGCCGAGGAGATGGGGATGTGCTTCGGCGTCAAGGACGCGTTGCAGGCGGCCCGTTCGGGTTCTGACCCGTCGACGGTCACGATTCACGGCGAACTGGTCCACAACCCGAGCGTCATCACGCAGCTGCTCGAGGCCGGGTTCCAGCAATCACCCGAGGACCATCGCCGTGCTCCCGCTCGGACCCCGTTGGTTCTGATCACGGCGCACGGCGTGAGCAACGTGGAGCGCCGTCGATTGGCCGTCGCGCACACGGGCCTGATCGACACGACCTGTCCGTTGGTCAGCCGGGTGCACGACGCCGCGCTCGCGCTGCAGGCCGAGGGCCGGCACGTCCTGCTGATCGGCACGCCCGGACATGTCGAAGTGCGCGGAATCGTCGGCGATCTCGACCACTACGACATCGTCGCAAAGGCGAGCAAGGTCAGGGGCTACGGGTATCGGCGGCTGGGGGTCGTGTCCCAGACCACGATGCCGCCAGAGGTCGTCGACGACGTCTGCGCCCGCATCCGGCATGACAATCCACGAGCCGACATCCGGGTGGTCGATACAGTCTGCCAGCCCACCAGGCTGCGGCAACGCGCGCTGCTCGAACTCGTGCGTCAGGTGCACGCCGTCGTCGTCGTCGGAGGCCGCCGCTCGAACAACACCCGTCGGCTCCTGCAACTCTGCCACGACCGGCATATGCCGGCCATCCAGGTAGAGAGCGCCGATGACCTGGACCCCGCGTGGTTCGGGGACGCCCGCACCGTCGGCCTCACGGCGGGCACATCAACACTCGACGAGACGATCGACGAAGTGCAGCGCGCCCTCGAACAGATCGAATCGATCGACCGGATCGAGCCCCGGTCGGGCATCGAGCGCGTGAGGCCAACGCTTCCGACGACGACGCAAGCTCCGCGTGGTCAGACTTGACGCGAGCTGGAAGAGGCTCTCAAGATCAGCACCTGATGCGGACTCGACCATCCCAGCGGCCTGCACGACCAGGTCGCGTGCGCCGACTTGGCGTTGCCGCCGCTTGTGGGCTGATGCTCGCCACACCCGCGGCACTGTTCCCCCAGTCAGCAGCCCAGGTGCCGTTACGCAGTCCGGATGTGGCCTACGCGAGCGCGCCGCCCGCCATCGTCGATGCGATGCTCGAGCTCGCGAGGGTGACCAGCGACGACGTCGTGTATGACCTTGGCTGCGGTGACGGGCGGATCGTGGTGGCGGCGGCCAAGGACCGGGGCGCGCGCGGGGTTGGCATCGACATCGACCCGGAGCGGATCGCGGACGCAACCGCGCTCGCGTCGCGGGAAGGCATCACGGATCGCGTGACGTTCGTCCTCGCGGATCTCTTTCAGGCGGCCTTTGACGAGGCGACGGTGGTGATGCTCTACCTGCAACCCGAGCCCAACCTGCGATTACGCCCGCGCCTGTTGACCGAGCTCCGCCCCGGCACCCGCGTCGTGTCACTTTCCTACGACATGGGTGACTGGACACCGGACGAAGTACGACGGGTCGACGGTCGACGGATCTACCTGTGGACGATTCCGCCGAGATAGCAACCGGGCGCCATCGGTCCCGCGGTCGCGGCCTGGCGCGCCCGCGTGGCCCGTCGTCCAACCGACTAAGGGCCTGCGACCCGTCACGGCAGCGTGTACGTCAGCAACGTGGTGCCCGCCGCCACGGCCACATACTGCTTGCCATCCTGTCCCATGTAGGTGATCGGGTTGGCGCCGCTGATCAACTGTTCGGTCTCGACACTCCACAGCTCGCGCCCGGTCTTCGTCTCGTAAGCGCGGAATCGTCGATCGGTGGCCCCCCCGATGAAGAGCACTCCCCCGGCGGTAGACGTCGGCCCACCCTTTTGAGAATTGGGGGCGCCGGTCTGCAGCCCGGACGGCGCACCCTCGACCGTGCCGAACGGGATCTTCCAGGCGATCTCGCCTGTGTTCACGTCCACCGCGACCAGGCTGGACCACGGCGGTTGCCAACAGGGCCACCCATCGACGGTCAGCCGGTCCACGACGTGCCAGTAGCGCCGACGCGATTCCGGAGGCCCCACATAGCCTCGACGATCAGGGTCGTCCCCCACCTCGTCGAGGGTGCTGATGTGTCCGGTGTCCGCGTAGTTGATGATGTAGTACCCCAGGTTCGGATCGAAGGTCCCGCCGGTGAATTCGGTGCCACCGCCGGTCGACGGAAACACCAGCGCGCCCTCGACGGATGGCGGCGTGAACGGGCCACGATTTCGCCCGCCGTCGTAGGCCATCAAGCGCTCGCGGCACGCGGCCGTGTGCTCCGGCGTCACCGTGGCGATGTCGTCCATCGTGAAACGGATCCGGCCAAACGGCGGCGGCTTCACGGGGAACGGCTGCGTCGGCGAGTAGTACTCCCCGGGCAGGTTCCCCGCCGGAACGGGACGTTCCTCAATGTCGTAGAGCGGCTCGCCGGTGACCCGGTTGAAGATAAACAACACCGGATACTTCGTCATGACACCGACGGCCGGAATCGACTCGCCATCCCGCTCTACGTCGAACAGGATCGGCGGTACCGGCATGTCCAGGTCCCACAGGTCGTGATGGACGGCCTGGAAATGCCACTTCCGCTCCCCGGTGAGGGCGTCGACCGCCACGACGGAATCCGAGAAGAGGTTGTCGCCCGGTCGGTCGGTGCCATAGAAGTCGTTGAGCGCGGAGCCAAGCGGCATGTAGAGGATGCCGCGCTCCTGGTCGACGGTGAAGAAGGTCCAGGTGTTGGCGCCGCTGGTGTTGCGCCAGGAGTCGTCGAGCCAGGTCTCGTTGCCGACCTCGCCAGGGTGGGGCACGGTGTGAAACGTCCACACGAGCTCGCCCGTTCGCAGATTCCAGGCGCGCACGTCGCCCGCCGGACCTTTCGAGCCGGTCTCATCGGCGTTGTGGACACCGGTGAACACCAGGTGCTTGTAGACGGCCACCCCGGATGAGATCCCGTAGTGCATGTTCGGGAACCCGTTCATCACGCCCTCGGTTTTCAGATCGACATACCCGTCGTTACCGAACCGGCCGTTGGGGATGCCGGTCTGCGCGTTGAGCGAGATCAGCTCGCCCTCCTCGGTGCCGAACACGATCTGTGGAGCGGTGACGTCATCACCTTCCCAGTACGCCAGTCCCCGCATCGAACCACCCGTCCAGTGCATCTGATGCTCGGGTGAGTTCCAGTCCCCGGGTGCGGTGTAGTCCCAGAGGACGTCACCGGTCTCTGGCTCCAGGGCGACCACCCGGTAGTACGGAAACGACAGATACAGGACGCCGTCGACCATGAGCGGGGTCGACTGCGCCGGCCGTGACGGCACGCCCGGCTTCGTCATCTCGTACCGCCACGCCGGCACCAGGGTCGAGACGTTGCTCGTATCGATCTGGGTCAATAGGGAGTGGCGCTGGTTGCCGGGGTCGCCTCCCCACGACGGCCAGTCGTCCTGCGCGTGCACCGGCTGCGCGGCAAGGCTCCCTAGCATCAGGAACCCCAGTGAACGCCGTGCGGTGCGATGACGCGTCGTCGGGCTGATGATCATGAGTCGGACGCTCCTCTCCAGAGGTGCTAAATCTACGCGGTCCTGGACCGCGACTCAAGCCTTCGCTGATCCACGTCTAGCGGAACCGCTTGAAGGTCATGATGGCACCTGTCTGCCCTCAGCACACCGTGCGGGCTCGGCGCCGGTGATCGCGGGGCGGGAACCAGCGGCTGGACGCCTCCGTCTTCCGAAATAGTTGTGAGCATCGGTGTCGGGCGGTTTTTACGGGAGGACGCATGCGTGCAATGAAGATCGGGTGGGTAGCGGCGGGTGCCTTGGCGTTCGCGACGACCCTGGGTACGGGCGTGAGTGCGGCGGCGGGCGCCGAGGCGGAGACGCCAACATTCGCGGAACACGTCGCGCCGATCCTCTACGAGAACTGTGTCTCCTGCCATCGTGCGGGCGAGATGGCGCCGATGTCGCTGGTGACGTATGAGGAGGCCCGGCCCTGGAGCCGCTCCATCAAGAACAAGGTGCTGGCTGGAGAGATGCCACCGTGGCACGCCGATCCGGCTGTCGGGCGGTTCCGGAACGAGCGGCGGTTGACAGACGCCGACCGCGATACCCTTGTCCGGTGGGTCGACGCCGGCGCGCCGCTCGGCGCCGCCGACAGGTTGCCGCCGGCGCCCGTGTTCCCGACCGGGTGGCAGATCGGCACGCCCGATGTCGTGATCGAGATGGCCGAGGCGTTCGAGGTGCCGGCCGAGGGCGAGGTCCGGTATCAGACCGTCCGGATGCCGACGAACTTCACTGAGGACAAGTGGGTGCGGGCCTTCGAGGTGCGGGCCGGATCTCCCTCGGTAGTGCATCACATTCTGGCGTTCGCGCGCACGCCTGGGGCCGAGCGGCGGGCTCCCGGTTTCACCTTCGTCCCTGTCAGCGAGCGGGCCAAAGCGGTCGAGCGGATGCGCGCCGCGCGGGCCGAAGCGCGTGGGGAGCAACCGCGGCCTGCCCAGGGAGCCGCGAGAAACCTCATCGGCCTGATGGCGCCGGGCACGAACCCGATGATGCTCGAACCGGGCAGCGCCATGCTGATTCCGGCCGGCACCGAGCTGATCTTCCAGATTCACTACACGACCAACGGTGTGGCGACCGCCGATCGTTCGCGGGTGGGGATGATCTTCGCCGACGGGCCACCCGAGCGCGAGATACGTGTCGGACAGTTCCTCAACCCGTACTTCGAGATCCCGGCCGGTGAGGCCAATCAGCAAGTCGACACGGTGATCGAGTTCGACGACGACGTCGAGATCTACGGGCTGCTGCCGCACACCCATCTGCGCGGCAAGCGGTGGGAATACCACATGCTGTATCCCGACGGACGTCGGGAGCATGTGCTGTCGGTGCCGGCCTACGACTTCAACTGGCAGACCCTGTATCAGTTCGAACAGCCGCTGTCGGCGCCCAAGGGCGCCAGGCTCGAAGCCTCGGCCTGGTATGACAACTCGGCCGCTAACAAGGCGAACCCCGACCCGACGGACGACGTGCGCTGGGGTCAGCAGACCTGGGAGGAGATGCAGTACACGGGCGTCACCTACCGGGTGGTGAACGAACCCTAGGGCTGAGCGGCCGCCTCTTCTACCCGCGCGCCCCCCAGCATGACCGGCATCGAATAGTTGCCCTCGTGACAGGCATATTCGAACATCGCCTCCGGGTTCAGCACCAGCGGCACCGCGGCGGTCCAGGGACTCGTCCAGGTCTCCGGATCGGTCACGGTGAACCTGTACTCGAGCGTCGTGGCGTCCACCCGGGTCAGCCGCTCCACCAGACGCATGCTCTCGGTGCTGTTCCGCCACCGCCGCTTCTGGTCGAAGTTGCGTGTCTCGATCACGAGGGTGTCCCCCTCCCAGTAGCCCCGGGAGTCGCCCGACCACTGCTTGACACCCGGGTGGAGCCGGGGACGACCGTCGAGCGGGATGAGGCGCGCGGTGTTGACCATCTCGGTCATGATGACCAGGTGGTCCGGCGTCTGAAAGACCTGCACGTTGTTGTTGTAGGCGCTTGGCGTGAACGGCGGACCGGCGTTGAAGCCCAGGATGCAGCGGACACCGTCGCTGAAGTCTACCCATGAATCGGCTGGATGCTCCCGCCGATACTCGGTTCGCGCGTCCGCCCGCGCTTGACCGGGCGAGGTCAACGACGGCATCCGGCCGTTCGGGGGATACACGATGAGCGAGGTTCGTCGGGTGCCGACCGCCTTCACACCACGGTCCATCCAGAAGTTGTTGTAGGCGCCTACGTTGCCGCCGGCTTCGGTGCGTCGGGCTTCCTGCTGCCAGAGACGGGCGTCGCGGTCGGCCGCCGCCCCCTCCAACTCCGCCGCCTCCTCCGCGGTCAGGAACGCCTGGTCGCCGAGGTCTTCCGGTCGCTGCATCGGGGTAATGCTTCGGAAGTCCCACACCCCCTGGAGATCGGGCTGTCCCCACGCCGTGCGTGGGGCCTCGTCCTGCGCGAGGGAGGGCCCTGCTCCGACAACAAGGACCGCCGCCACCGCGATACATCCCACGACTGCGCTACGTTGGATCATGGTGTCCTCCTCGTGTCTGACCCGGGTTCCGGTCGATGTGTCCCGCACGCTCCGTCGCCGGGGCGAAGCCCCGTCGGGGTACTAGTTGGTCAGGCTCCTTGCCGCGACTTGAGATGTGACGTCGTCAGCATACTCTCGATGGGCTCAATGTTCGAGCACGACCTCATCACTCGACGCGCCAGCCGCGACCGGATCTGCGCGGCTGGCGCGGCCGGGAAGCACCAACAACGTGATGGCGCCGCGCTGCCGCCGTCAGCTCAGCGAACCGGGTCGAACGGCACGGTTGCGTACGGGGCGCACGTGGGCAATCATGGACACATTTCGAGACCTGCTCTTAACGGCTCCCAGGAGGGTCAGATGCGCCATCGTCATTTTGCGGCCTCTCTCATCGCAGTTGCGCTCGTCGGCTGGTTGACACCGGACGCCTCGGCCCAGGCTCCGCGCCCCGAAGCCCCGGTTCCGGACCAGACCGTGCCACGCACGGCGGACGGACGACCCGACCTCAGCGGGTACTGGACCACGCAGACGTTCACTCCGATGGAACGCCCCGAGTATCTCGGGGACAAGGCGTTCTATACGGAAGAAGAGTGGACGCAGCTCCAGGCACAGCTCACTGTCGACGGCGCCGACCCACTGGCCCGAAGCGTGATTGAAATCCCCGATGCGGCGGAACGGGAGCGGGTGCTCGACCAGACCCATCGGGACGAATCCTACGTCCACTACGACAACGCCATTTGGCTCGCCACGCGGGTGCCCAAGGGGCTGTCCACACGACGGACCTCGCTGGTCACCGATCCGCCGAACGGACGCATCCCACCGCGCAACGACGCGGCCCGGGCGCGCGCGGCGGCCCGGGGCGCCGAACGGGGCGACCGAGGAACCTTCGATGGCCATGAGTTGCGCCCGCTGAGCGAGCGCTGCATTGCGTATGCCTACAACGGACCGCCTCTGCAACCACCGTCCTACAACGACATTCACCAGTTCTTCCAAACCCCCGACCACGTCGTGATCTTCACCGAGCAGAACAACAACACGCCGAGGATCATCCCGCTCGACGGGCGACCGACGATCGACGAGAAAATCCGGATGTATCCCGGCGACTCACGTGGCCGGTGGGAGGGCGACACGCTGGTCGTCGAGAGCAGCCACTTCAACGACCGGCTGGCGTGGCAGGGCTCGGGCCGCGATCTCACAGTCGTGGAGCGCTTCACGCGGGTATCGGCCGATCGGATCCACTACACGTTCACCGTCGAGGACCCAGGCACCTGGGACCGGAGCTGGGCGGCGGAGATTCCGATGATGGCCACCGAGGGTCCGATGTACGAGTACGCCTGCCACGAAGGCAATCACGACATCCGGCACATTCTGGAGGTCTATCGCAACATCGAACGGCAGGAGACTGACGGCCAGTAGCGGAAGCCCGGTTTCGCATGCCCCCAGTCATGGAGCAGTCGGTCACGCCGGTAGCGGGGACGATCGCAAGGGGATGATGTGACGACCGATAGTACGCGGATCGATACCCTGGAAACGCACCTGGCCTTCCAGGACGAGGCCATCCGGCAGCTCAATAATGCGCTGGTGGCACAGCAAGGACGGATCGATCAGATGCAGGCGGAACTCGAACGACTCGTCGCGACCGTCCGCGACGGGGCACACGACACCCGGAGCCCCCCCCGCCGACGAGGTCCCCCCGCACTACTGAGTGCCGGGCGTTGGTCCGGTCGGCGCAACGGGCAGGTGAGGCACTGGCGGTACGAGAACGACGAGCAGGTCGCGACGCTGGTCCCGATGCGGATCGTCCCGAATAAGGGCTGCGGCCGGCGATCTACGCGCCCTACACCCAATTCACGGAACCAGAGAGGAACACAGAGATGAACCGACATGTTCGTAGGCCGTGGGCCTTGGCGCTGGTTGCGTTGTGGATGATCGGCGGCTGGACACTGCAGGGTCAGGAGCGTCCCGAGGTCACCGCGGCACAGGTCGACGAGTGGATGCAGGAACTGTCGAACTGGGGCCGCTGGGGTGCCGACGACCAGCTCGGCGCGGTCAATCTGATCACCCCGGCCAAGCGCCGCGCGGCCCTGGCGCTGGCCACGACCGGCGAGGTGGTGTCGTTGTCGCTCCCGGTCAGGGTCGGCCCGCCTCCGGACAATCCGGACTCTACGGCCGCATTCACCAGCTTGCGGGTCGTCGAGATCACGTCCGGATTTCTGATGGAGCGGCAGCAGGTGGCGTTCCATGGGTCGACGGTCAGTCATCTGGACGCGTTGTGCCATGCGCACCACAACGGCCAGATCTACAACGGCCTCGCGCTCGAGGATGTCTTCACCGAGGACGGCTGCTCTCGGATGGGCATCAGCGGTCTTGCGGGCGGCATCGTCACGCGCGGCGTCCTGCTCGACATCCCGCGTCTCAAGGGTCTGGACGCACTCGAGACCGGCACCCATGTGTATCCGGAGGACATCGAGGCGTGGGAGCGCCGCACCGGGGTCACGGTGTCGGCCGGCGACGCGGTCTTTCTCCGCACCGGACGCTGGAAGAACGACAACCGCTCCGGCTACGACATCACCGTCGCCCCCTGGCTGAAGCGGCGCGACGTGGCCCTGGTCGGGAGCGACGGCACCCAGGACGTCGGTCAGATCCCGGGCACGGTGCTGCCGTTTCACAAGCTGGTCCTCGTCGCGCTGGGTGCAAATATCTTCGACAACATGGATCTCGAGGCGGTGGCGGAGACCGCGGCCCGACTCGGTCGCTGGGAGTTCCTCCTGGTCGCGGCCCCGATCCCGAACCCTGGTGGCACCGGCTCGCCGTTGAATCCGCTCGCGATCTTCTGATCACGCCACGGCGATCCTCGCAAAATTCCTGGCCCCGGAGGGGACGCGATGACGCGATGGCTACGGCGACTCGTCAGTCTGTTCCGTCGAGATCAGCTGGAGCGCGCATTGTCGCGCGCCTCGCGGCCGCGGAGTGGGGCACTCGGGGTCCCCGCGGAGCGGTCGCGGGGGGTTCGGGACGCAGCCCCGTCTAAAGAGGTCGCGGCCTATCGTGCGGTCCGGCTCCAGCGCAGAAACGAGGGTCCCTCGATCCCGCGCGGCTCGCCACCGTGCTCCGGGTAGACCGACGCGATATAGATGTCTCCCTGTGCGTCCACCGCCATCTGATGCACATACACAGACGCGTTCTCGAGACGCTCGACCATCTGCTTGGTCTCGCCGTCGACGATGGTGATGTGCTGCCGTCCACCACGCGAACCGGTGTGCCCGAAGTAGATCCGGTCGCCATACACGGCCACGCTCAACGCCAGCCCGGGGTCGGCGATGACGTCCCCAAACGGCCCCAGATACTCCCCCTCCTGCGACCACACGTCATAGCGCTGCACACAGCCCGGCAACGGCCCTTGGCGGTCGTCAGTGATCTGGCCCGGCCCGGTGACGTAGGGATGTGCATTCAGGGCGCAGAAGTTGGCCACGATGAGGGTGCCGTCCGGGGCCAGCGCGATCGCGTGGGGGGACGCCATCTGGCCCGGTTCGGTGCCGAGCCCGCCGACTTCCTTGAGATAGCTGCCGTCGGCCGCGAACCACACCAGTCGTGAATTCCAGTATCCATCCGAGACGACAAAGCGACCGTCCGGGAGAAAGGCCACCCCGGTGGGACCGTTGAAGTGCCCCGGGTCGTCTCCCCACACGCCGTACTCGCCCACCGCGAGCACCTTGTCTCCCTCCGGGGTCAGCTTGACGACCTGGTGTCCTTCCCGGTCGACGACCCACACGAATCCACCGCCGTCGATGTACATGGAATGCGGACCGATGAACTCTTGTGCCTCGGCGAACATGCCGAGAAATCGCCCGTCACGATTCCACCTGGCAATCGAGCCGTGCCCCTTGTAGCGTGACATGGCCAGCGGGTGACCGGCCCAGTGATCGACATCTCGCGCGACCGTGTAAATGACCCCGTCGGCCCCCACCGCAATGCCAGTGCCCATTTCGAACTGCATGTCGCTGGGATACTGTGGCCACCCCTCGACGAACGCGTAGCTGTCCTGCGCCTGCGCGCCGACGGCGCCAAGACCGGCCAGCCCGAGCCCCACCGCACCCAGTGTCGCCACCAGCCGCCGCAGTGCTCTCGTTCTCATCCTCGTGTCCCCCACTCGTCCCGCGATTGCCTGCATTCTCGCCGCGTTGGTGCGTCACCGCAACCACGCATGCCAGGCCGCGACCACCCATGCCATGACATCCTGTTGCATGACACTGGGATGAGAGTATTCTCGACTCAGGAATCTGGCCAGCCCGCACCGAAGCGGTGGAGGAAACCGGTCATGTCCACGCCCCTCTGCGCAACCGCGGCGACGTTGGTGGTCTTGCTCGCTGGGTTCCCGATCAACAGCGCGGCTCAGGAGACATCGGGCGCGGCGCTCCCCCGGACGCTGGACGACCGACCCGACCTGCAGGGCGTGTGGCACTTCAACACCACCACGCCGCTCCAACGGCCGGAACGGCTGGCCGACAAGCCACGGTACACGGAGGAAGAGTTCGCCGCGCTGGCCGCGCGGACGGCCGAGTCCCGAGGGTGGGACACGCAGCCGCCCGAGGGCAGCGTCGGCTCCTACAACCAGTTCTGGTGGGACCGTGGGGGTCCCGTCGCCGACAGACGGACGTCGCTGATCGTCGACCTGCCAGACGGCCGTCTCCCGGCCCTGACGCCCCAGGCCGCCCGCCAGGTCGGGTCAGTCGAGCGTCACGTGCCCGGGGCCCTGCCGGTGCGGTACCGCATCGGCGGTCTCAGCGCCGACGGCCCGGAGGAACGCGGGCTCTCCGCGCGCTGCCTGGTGGGCTACAACGTCGGTCCGCCGCTCCTCCCCGGCGGCTACAACAACAACCTGCAGCTGTTCCAATCGGCAGACCACGTCGTCATCCTCACGGAGATGGTCCACGACGCGCGCATCGTGCCGCTGAACGATCGACCACATGTGCACGAGGCGGTGACGCTGTGGAACGGAGATGCCCGTGGGCATTGGGACGGGGACACGCTCGTGGTCGAATCGACAAACTTCACCACGAAACGAGCGAGCTTCGAGCCGGGCGCGACCGTGGCTTTCGGCACCGGGGACACGCTACGGCTGGTCGAACGATTCACGCGACTGGACGCCGAAACGCTGGTGTACGAGTACACGGTCGACGACCCCACGACCTTCACGGCCCCGTTTACCGCGGCCATCCCGATGACGCATAGCGCCGACCCCATCTTCGAATACGCCTGCCACGAAGGAAACTACGGCATGGCCAACATGCTGCGGGCCGGACGTGTGGGCGACACCGAGGAGGATGGCACCCCGTAGACCGCTTTGACCTGTGCACCACTGGCATCGCCCAACCGCCTCCCGACCAATCCAACAAGAACCCGCGCGTCAGCCGCGTGACCGTCGGCCTCAGTTGTGGGTACGGCTCCGGCATCAACATGAGCGTGCGTGTTATTGTGCGACAATATACACATGGCTACAAACTTGGCGATCAGCCCCAACCTGCTCGAGCGCGCGGTGGAAGTGAGCGGAGAGAAGACCAAGACTGCGGCCGTGACCCTCGCGCTGAGGGAATTCATTGCACGGCGCGAGCAACGCCACCTGCTTGCGTTGTTCGACTCGCTCGAGTGGGATCCAGACTTCGACTACAAGACTGAACGCGCGCGCTCATGAGCCTGTTCATCGACACCAGCGTGTGGTCTCACGCTTTGCGGCGGGACTCGGTGGGAAGCGCCCCCGAGGTCATCCGCCTGCGCGAGGCGCTCGCGTCTCAAGAGGCGGTCTACACGACGGGACTGGTGCTTCAAGAGTTGCTCCAGGGTTTCCGCGGCGCGAAGGCCCACGACGCGATCGTCGCGCGTTTCGCGGCGCTTCCGACGATCGTGCCGGAGCGTGACGACCACGTGGCCGCCGCCGACATCCGAAACACGTGCCGACGGCAGGGTGTTCAACTGGGAACGATCGACGCCCTGCTGGTGCGCTTGTGCCTCCATCATGACCTGGAGATCCTGACCACCGATCGCGATTTCCAGCACGCGGCACGCCACACGCGCCTGCGAATCTGGCATCCACCGCAATAGGCAGCCGCTAGCCTAGGCGAGCGCGGTGGAAAACAGCGCCAAGAGACGGCTCCACGCACGCTCCGCCTGGGCCTCGTGATAGACGGTCGAATCCGGCGGGCACCATCCGTGCGCCGCGCCCGCGTAGACCTCGATCTCAGCCGTGAGTCCCGCCTGCGCAAACGCGTCGCGCAGCACGTCCTTGGCATCCGGCTGGTTCTCGTCGTCGTTCTCGGCGATCGCGAACAGATACTGCGCCTTCATGTCCGGGACGAGGAGATGCGGGCTGTTGTCCTGATCCGTCACCAGCCCGCCACCGTGGAACGACGCGGCGGCGCCAACGCGATCCGGAAGTGTCGCCGCGGTCCGCATGGTGAAGGGCCCGCCCATGCAGTAGCCCATCGTTCCCATCTTCCGGTTCTGGTCTACCGACGACTGGCTATCGAGGAAACTGGCGAACGCCGTCGCGTCTCTCGTCTGCGTGTCCGCATTCAACGACCCCATCAGCGGCATGATCGTCTCACGCACTTCGGCGAAGTCCGTGCTGCTGACGACCGGGGCCCGCTGTGTCCGGTAGTACGGATTGACCACCAGGACCGAGTAGCCCGACTCGGCCAGACGCCTGGCCATCTGTTTCTTGGCCGGCCGCAGGCCAAAGGCATCAGGCCAGATAATGACGCCCGGATGGGCCCCGGTCGAGGGGTGCACGAAGTGACAATCCGCCACCCCATCGGGAGTAGTGACGTCGATATCGGCTGCCGTCACCGCCTGCGCATTCGCGGCCCGCGGCAAGAGCATGGCCAACCCCGCTCCCGCCGACAACGCTCCAAACTGGCGCCGGGTCAGTTTCGCCGCACGCACGTAGTCGCTGTTCTCGGCCTCGGTTCGGTCATCACACATGGCTGCCTCCTGGCTGATACGTCCCTTGCGAACTCGGCGGGTCTGCGGACTCCATCGCCGGCTCCGGATAGGAGGCGCGGACCAAGGGCCCGAGCGAGACGCACGTCGTCATCGCCGGCCGACACCAATCCGCGTTCATCCCGAGAGCGGCTCAAGTGTAGCGCGGAGATCTGAGACCCTCAAGACCTGTGATGACCGCCGGCCGCGGTCACTCGGCCCGCAGCGCCACGACCGGATCGACCCGGCTGGCCCGACGGGCCGGAAGATAGGCGGCGGCCAGCGCCGTCGCCACCAGTACGAGGGGCGCCACGATGAACGTGGTCCGGTCGAAGATCTCGACGCCGTACAGCAGTCCCGACACGCGGCTTCCGGCCCAACGGGCCGCCAGCGCTCCGGCCGCCATGCCGACCACACACCCCACCCCGACCAGGACGGCGGCGTCGAGCATCACCATTCGGAGGACATCGCGGCTCGCCGCACCCAGCGCCACCCGCATGCCGAATTCCGGGATCCGACGGGCCATGGCAAAGGCGAGCAGGCCATAGAGCCCCACACTGGCGAGGGCCAGCGCAAGCAGACCGAACAGGCTCGCCAGAGTAGCGATGAGACGCTCCCGAACCAGGACCGCATCGACTTCCTGCGCGAGCGTCTGCACCTCGAACAATGGCAGTGTGGGATCGACCGGTGACACGGCGGCCTGCGGTCGTATCCCATCGCGGTGGGCGCGAGTGTGGTCGCCATTCTCCCGTTCGGCCCTGGCGCCGCGGTCAGCCTGCCGTGCGGCATTTGGGCGCTGATTGTGCTGTTGACGGGAGAGACGCAGGCGGCGTTTGCCGACAACTCCGAACGGGACACGAAATAGTGCGGAGATGCGCGGTTACGTCGACCGGGCCAGCGCGCTCCAGCCGCGAGACTCCAGGTCGAGTTGTAGTCTGACGGCCTCGGCCACCATCGCGTCCTCCTCGAGGAAGGTCGTCACCGTCTCGGACCCCTCCGCATCCACGACCGTCAGCACGTAGGCCCCACTCTTCCGACCGCAGTCGAACCCGACCCGGTGGAACCGGTCCGCTCGCTTCTTGGTGAACCACAACATCCACCATCAGTATCGGCTCGCACTGGCGGGCGTCCGCTGGCTCCGTGAAGAAACACCGCAATGGTGGGTCGTGCTGTGCAAGTTGGTCCCGCTAGCCGATCAGAGGTGCCCCTCCGCAACACGGGGAGCGGCCCGGAAATCCTCTTGCCAACCTCCTGGGCGTGGCACTAGGATCGCGGAACTAAAGGATCCATGCAGGAATACGTTGATCATTGAGGCGTCGATGCCCTCCGCCCCGCGGCGTTGCTCGTCGCTTGCATACTCCCGGTATGCGCGTTCCTCGCGCCTGGCGGGACGGGTGCGTCGACGCCTCAATGATCAACGTATTCCTGCACGGGTCCTTACCGTCTAGCGGAAGATTCTTGTCATGCGCCAGTTCAGACAGATGGCGACGGTCGCGCATACCGCTCGCTCCGGCGAGGACGCGAGACGCGACCTAGGCCGGGTCATCGTCGGGGTTATCGTCGCGCCGCCAGTCACGCTGTTTGCGCTAGGGTGCGTCGCGTACGCGCTCTTTGGCCAACTGGCCACCACGCCGCTGTGGTATCCGGTTGGTCAACTGCTGCCGCTGACTGGTCTTGACGGCCCAGGTCTGGACTGGGAAGGACTGCTCACCTCCCTTAGGAGATTGGCCTCTTCCCTCATGGTGAGTGGGGTGGTCGTGCTTGGTGGCACCGGGCTGCTCCTGGTGCTGTCGGACCTGCTTGGTCCTGTTCGTTTCATACCTGAACCGATCGTCGGGGCTATCGTGTCAGGACGATTCTCTGCCCGTCTCATCGGCTTCGCCATCGCGGTCGGACTCGTCTGGTCGGCCTACGTCGTCTTCCAATTGCTGTTCCCCGCCTGACCCAACCTCTGCAGACGGGGCTGCGCCCCGAACCCCACGCCTCCCGGCAGACGCAGCCTCTCCGAAGAACCGGTTTCCTCCTGAGAAAACGTAGGAGCCGGCCCACCTCAACCGGGCCACAGATCTCATTGTGGCGCACGGCTTGAGCCGTGCGACCGCTGGCCCCAGCGAGGAACCACGCTTCGATCGTATCGGCCCAGGCATCGTTCCAGCACATCGCGCCTCTGCCGGTCGGCGTCGGCCCCATCGAGTGGGCGGTGAGCGTCGAAGATGCCCCCGGGTCAGTCACGCACGACGCACGAGGCCAGCGGTGACCCGCGCAGACGCCGTCACGGCCGCCGAGCGGCGGCGCTGGAAAGCTCGGCGGTCGGCCTGCTCCGGGCCGTCAACAGCGGGCAAGCGGCCTACGCGGCCACGTGCGCTCAGGGATACTACGCGCCGTCGCTGCTGTGACTGACCCGTTCGCGAGACAGCGGAGACCCGTTCATCAGTCCCGAACTCACGACGAACACCCTGCGGCGAGGCGGCTACCTGTTGCGGTTCAGGCGGGGTTACTACCTCGGGGTGGGGCAACATACCGACGCCACGGTCTCCTGCAATGGACTGCGGACCAGTCTGGCCATCTCGACCTACTTCATGGGCGCTGACCTTCTCGCCTACGACGGCAGTCGCTTCTTCGCGACCAATCAAGCCGGCACGCTCTATCAGAGTACGGAACGGATCCGCATCACCCACGAGGGTTCGCCACCCGCGCCCGCGACGCCGATGCAGTAGTCACAGCTCCCCGCCGTTTGCATCGTATCGCCACCGCCGCTGACCACGCGGCGAGCCGGGCGGAGCGATCACGGGAGAGCAAGTGCGACATACTCGCTTTCCATGTCTTCCCAGCCGACCGCGACGACGATGTACTGTTTCCCGCCCGCCATGTAACTGATTGGCGCGGACGTGGCGCCACCGGGGAGTGCCATCTCCCAGACGCGGTCGCCGGTGGCCTTGTCATAGGCCCGGAACATCCGGCTCCCACTGCCCTCCGGCAAGAAGGCGCCGCCAACGTTGGCGCCGTCGCCGAGGAAGACCAGGGTTCTTGTGATCAACGGGGCCACCCGGCCGCCCTGCCCAAGCGGCGGCAGGTTGAGGTGCGCGATCGCCGGATGGTCGCGTGGTCCGTCGCCGTTCGCGATCGTCCAGAGGATGTCGCCGGCGTTGAGGTCGATCGCCACCAGACGCCCGTAGGGCGGCTTGAAGAGTGGCAGGCCTAGCGGTCCAGGAATCCGACGCGCACCTTTCATGACCCAGTCGACGTCTGACCGCGGGTGGTCTGACCGCCCCAGTCCCACGACCGTGCCGCTATGGACCGACGGCACATACAGGATGCCGGTCTCCGGGTCTCCCCCGGCGCCGTTCCAGTCGGTGCCGCCCACCAGACCGGGCACGACCATCGTGCCCTGGGTGCCGCCGGGACGGTCATCGATCAACGACGGCGGCGTGAAGAACGCTCCCCAGACATAGTCGTCGAGCATCGCCACCGCCTCAGCCCGCAGTTCCGGGGTGAAGTCGATGAGATCGTCCAGGGTCACGCCTTGCTGGTCGTACGGAGGGGGTTTGGTTGGAAACGGCTGGGTCGCCGCATACCACTCGCCCGGGACGTCGCCGCGAGGAACCGGTCGTTCCTCGATCGGCCAGACCGGCTCACCGGTGACGCGGTCGAAGACATACGTGTTGGCCTGTTTGCTGGTGATGGCGACGGCCTTGATGTCGCGCCCGCCCACGCGGATGTCGAGCAGCGTTGGCGCCGCCGGGAAGTCGTAGTCCCACAACCCATGGTGGACCGCCTGAAAGTGCCAGACGCGCTCGCCGGTCTCGGCGTCGAGACACACCAGGCTCTCGGCGAACAGATTGTCGCCGGGGCGGTGTCCTCCGTAATAGTCGCCGGTCGGGGTTGACAATGGGAGGTAGACGTAGCCAAGCTCCTCGTCCGCGCTGGGCGAAGCCCACATGTTGGTGTTTCCGGTGTACTCCCACGACCGCCGGTCCTCGTTCAGCCCCGTCAGCCAGGTCTCGTTACCAGGTTCACCCTCGCGCGCGATGGTGTGAAAGATCCAGCGCTGCTCGCCGGTACGCACATCGAACCCGCGCACGTCGCCAGGTGGCATCTCCTTCATCGCAGGCATCGTGGCATTGGTGATGTCGCCGATGGCGGAGCCCACCACGATGACATCGTTGACGACGAGCGGCGCCGACCGCCAGCGGAAGCTGGTGACCACTCGGTCGTCATAGCCGTCCACGAGGTCCACTTCGCCGTCGGTGCCGAAGTCAGGGTAGCGCTCGCCGGTCGCCGCGTTCAGGGCAACCAGGCGTGACCCGATGACGGCAATCACGCGGGCGTCGTCGCCGCCATCGTCATCGCTCCAGTAGCCGAGGCCCCGGGTCGCGAACCCGCGTGGACGTTCTTCGCCCTCCGGCACCGGCGGCGAATCGAACCAGACCACCTCCCCGGTGGTCGCATCGAGCGCGGTCACCGTGCCGAGCGGGGTGCTGATGTAGAGCCGTCCTCCCGCCATGATCGGCGTGTTCTGCGAAGCGCCGGGCGCGCGCATGTCGTTCCCCTCCCGCGTCGCCTCGGGAATCGTCGACTGTCGCCACGCGATACGCAGGTCGTGCACCGTGTCGGCGTCAATCTGACCGAGCGGGGTGTACTTGGTGCTGGCCTTGTCACCGGCGTAGGCGCGCCATTCGCCGGTTTGCCCGGCGGTGCCGGAGAGCGGCGTCAGGAGAATCAGCGCCAGAACACACACGACCGATCGCGCACGAGTCATCACCGCCTTGCACATGCAGCGTCTCCTTCCGTTCAACGCTCCGGACACACAGGTGTGCCGAGCATCTTCGCACGGGATGCCGGGGTCACGGCTAGATTCCTGTTCCAAGGCACCGGTCGACTCCCCTGCTCGCGACAGGTATAGTCACAGCCGCGAAGTGTCGTGTGACTGGAGGGAGTCGAGATGAAACGCAGTATCTACTTGGCAGGCCTCACGGCCCTAGGCCTCGTCGCGACCATGGCCACTTTCGAGGCCCGACAAGACCGGGCCAGCCTCACGGTGCACGAAATCGCCGACAACCTCTACATGCTGGCGAACGCCCCCTCCGTGGAGGGCATGGGCGGCGGCGGCAACACCGCGATCTTTGTGACGAGTAGCGGCGTCACCCTGGTCGACACCAAGATCAAGGGCTACGGCCAGGACATCCTCGCCGCGGTGCGCGAGCTCACCGACAAGCCGGTCACGACGATCATCAACACGCACACGCACTGGGACCATTCGGGCTCAAACCCGGAGTTTCCCGATTCGGTCAACTTCGTGGCGCACGAGAACACCGGCGGCCACATGGCCAGCCAGGATTGCGATGACGGCGCCGGCTTCCAAGGGGGCTCGATCAAAAACTGTGAGTCGTTCAAAGGTGCCAACGAGAAGTACCTGCCGAAAACGACCTTCTCCGATACGCTGACGCTCTTCAGCGGAGCCGACCAGATCGACCTCTACTACTTCGGTCGCGGCCACACCGACGGTGACACGTTCGTGGTCTTTCGTGCCGCGCGCACGATGCACGCGGGCGACATGTTCGCGCGCCGGGGCCTACCCTTCCTCGATGTGCCGAACAGCAACGGGAGCGCCGTCGAGTTCGGTGAGACGCTCAAGCGGGCGATCAGCGAGATCTCGAACGTCGACACCGTGATTCCGGGACACAACCCGGTGCCGCTCCCGTGGGGTGACTTTGTCAAATACGGGGGCTTCTACAACGACCTCGTGATGAAGGCGCAGCAGGGGAAGGCGGCCGGTCGTTCTGTCGACGACGTCGTGTCGTCGTATCGCGTGCCGAGTGAGTACAGCAACTACGCAGCGCCGGAGGATCGTGTCCGGGCTACCGTGCAGTACCTCTTCGACGGGCAGTAGAAACGGCGGACGATGCCCGGGGAGAACTACGGTACGACGAACATCTGTGACATGTCGCCGGGGAGCGTGATGGTGCGCAAGTAGCGGTAGGTCGAGGCCTCGTACAGGTCGATCGTGTCGCCGGCCTGATGGATGTAGAGGATCTGCCCGTTGGTGCTGGGCGTGACGGACATGCGGGGCCGTCCGTCGACAGTCTGACGACGCTCGATCCGCCGCTCCTCCAAATCGAAGGTCCAGAACTCGTAGTGCCCGATCTCGCTGAGGATCGCGTGCGCCTTCCGGCCGCCCGGGGCCAACGCGAATGACCCTACGGGCTCGGACGGACCGAGCGTGTAGAAGTCGACATCCCGCTCAGCCAGATTGATGCGCGCGATACCCATCAATCTCCGATTCTGCACCTGGTCCCGCACCCGGAAGATACCCGAGTAGAACCCCGGTTCTTCATTCGGATCGTAGCGAAACCCGAAGTTGAACCGTCCGACGCCCCCTTCGTCGAGCTGAGACAGCTCCCACCGCTCGACCTCCTCGAAGCCGGTGGTCTCCAGGGCCACGATCTCGTCGCCGAAGAGGTAGAGCAGGTCGCCGCTCGGCGAGAACAACATGTTCACACCGACCCGTTCCTCGCCATCCGGCCACGGGATCTCGCGCATCACCTCGTGGGTGGCGAGGTCGACCTGAACCAGCGCGCGCGGCGCGATCTCGAACCGGTCGATGTGCTTCGTAGCGGTATCGGTCAACAAGATGATGGACGAGTGGTCCGGGGCGGCGCTGAAATTCCGGATGCGCACCTTGGTCTGCCCCTCGCTCAACGTCAGGGTGTCGATGGTGCGGCGGGTCGCGACGTCCATGACCTCGATCTGCTCGAACGTGCGGTCCCGCATGTAGAGTCGGGTCCGGTCCTCGGACAGCGCCATGCTGCTGGGCGGCCCGTCGAGCGTCATGGTGATGTCGCCCACCACCTGTTCGGTCGCTTCATCGACGACAAAGACACGGCCCGGGTACGCGCCGACATAGATGGTGCCGGTGCCGCCGGTGAGGTCCGGGGCCGTCTGGGCGGCCACACTGCCAGCGAGCGTGACCGTGCCGACGAGCCCGAGGAGGAGAAATCGCATGGAGTAGTCGCCCGTGCTACGGAAAGATGAGGTCGATCTTCCGCCAATCCTTCTGGGCGGCGGCGCACTTGCTCGTCCAGTCCGGCGCGTGGTTGAGCTGGTCTGGCACATGGGCCGGCCAGTAGCACCCGAGGTGGCAATCGAACAGATCCCGTTCGACCGGCGAACACAACCCGGCCGTACCGCCATTGCGGTCCGCTTCCCAGCCCGGCTGGAACGCCAGCGAGCACCCGAGCGGGATGTGGGGCCCCTCGGGCTGCTGGGGTGGACCGGAGCCCTGTTCCTGCAGCGCGACGACGTCGCCCGCCGGCGCGGGGTTGGCTGCGGCCGCGATCCGGGCGGCTTTCCGATTGATCGGGGTCAGATGCTTCATGGCGTCCTCACGAGTCGAACCGGTTCAGAAAACGGGGACTCCGTTCGGCGATCTCGCCGTAGATCCGCAGACAGATATCTGTCCACTCGCGGATCCAGTCACAGTAATGCAAGTTCGGATGGGTGGTCGTGCCGTAACGCGTATGGGCCTCATGGTAGCACCCCCCTGAACACAGCGGCCGAGCCCAGCAGGTGTGGCAATCGGTCTTGTGCGCGATGTGATTGCGCTCGAGAAAGGCCTGCTGCGCCCCCCGGTCGAGCCCCTCGGTCACGCTGCCGAGATTATGTTCGTCCGACCCGGCGAAACGATGGCACAGTGCGATGTCACCCCCCGTGGCCACGCCGATGAGCCCGAGTCCGGCGCCGCAAGGATACGCCTTGCTCACGCCCTTGTGGATCTCACCCAGGGTTTCGCTGACATTCGAAAAGCCGTGGTGCTGACCGGCCAGCGCGGCCCGAAGAAACTCGTCGGCCAGCGCCTTGAACTGCGTGACCATCTGGTCGAACCCCGACCCGTCGAGGGCGTGGTCGCGACCCGGTGACGTGGTGACCGGTGCGAACCCCACTTCCTGGAACCCGATCTCTTCGGTCAAATGCTGATAGATGCCAAGAATATCGTTGACCTGCGAGGTGAGCGTCACCCGGGCCCCGATCGGCCGGCTGCGGTGCCGTTGGAGCAGCTCGCGGACCCGCGGCAGCATGACGTCGTAGCTGCCGCTCCCGTCATGAAACACGCGAAAGCGGTTCTGCATGTCGCGTGGTCCGTCGATGGAGACGGTCACCGAGATGTCCTCCTCGGCCAGGAACTCGATCATCTTGGTGGTGAGCAGCGTCGCGTTGGTCGTGAGGTTGAATTCGACCCGTTTGCCGTGGGCCTCGGCCTGGGCCTTGGCATACGGCACCGCCCGGCTCAACACGGGATAGTTCATCAGCGTCTCGCCGCCGAAGAAGCTGACGTGGACCACCTTGACCTCGCCCGATTCGCGAAACAGTAGGTCGATACTCTTCCGCGCGGTCTCGTCAGTCATGAACTTGGGCTGCGCGCCGTTGGTGGTATCGACGATCTTGTCTTCGCTGTACTCGTAGCAGTAGCCACAACTCAGGTTGCACTGGTTCGTGACGTTGAGGACCGCCGTCGTGAGGGGAAACGACTCGACCGGGGTCAGCGGAATGATGGCCGGCATCTCCGGCGCCGGTTCGGCGGCGGGCCGGACCGCGTGAATCTGCTCGAGCTCGGTCAAGAGGGCATCGAGGTCGGTCTCCGGAAACTGCGGCGACACCCGGGCAATCAGATCCGTGCGGCTGACCGGGTCGTCACTCAGAGCGTCGATCAAGGCGCCCGCCGGGGCATCCAGCGCAAAGACGGCCGCACTGGGGACCAGATACAAATACCGCTGGTCGGCGGCCTCGAACGCATGGTGTTCTCCGAGGCGAAGTATAGTCATGGACGCTCCACTGCGGTCGGATCCCAGCGCAGGTAGTTCGGCACGGTCACCAGCAGGTGAGCCCGGGCGCGGAGCGTGCGCGACCCTGCCGGATAGGTGGCCACGACCCAGACGTCGCCCACGTTGTTGCGGTTACCGTTGCGCTCCGCGTTCGGTCCGTCGAGGGCCGGGGTAAACTGGCCCTGCCCGTCGATGTCACCAACATATCGAAGATCATCGTCCCCGAACGTCGCCGCGTATTCCTCAAGGCCCCACGTCGCGTCGACCAGCCCCAGATCGAGGTCGTCGTCGGTGTTCGCTTCACCGTCCGGCCCGTCGTGATACGCCCGCGCTTCGAATTGTTGAAACTGCTTCGGCACGCGGACCCCGCCGACCCGGGCCATGCCAGCGTGAGGCGTCACTGCGATCCGGGAGACCGTGTCGTAGACCATGAGGGCATCGGCGAGCGAGGTCTGGTCAAGAAAGAGGTCTCGACCCCCGACCCGCGCGTCGCCATCGACCCGTACCTCGGCCGTGACCAGACTTGAGGTGGCACTGACGACACGGATTACGTCCAGCCCCGGGCCAAGGTCCAGGTCCGCGGTGTTCGCGGAAGCCAGATTCTCGCCGTACAGCTGCAGCGTGACCGTCTGCCCAACCTGAATCGACGCGGGGTGCACGCCGGTCACGACCGGGGCGGTCCCCACGCGCTCGAGGGCGATGTCGAGACCGATCTCGTCGTAGCCGCCCGTGAACCAGCGCCCCTGCATCGACTGCCAGTCGCGGTCGACGAACATCACCTCGCGCAGGCCATCCGTATCGTTGGCGCCTTCGAACGATCGGCCTCGCCACTGGAACCCGGTGTACACGATGGCCTGTCCGGCCCTGGTGACACGACGTCCATCTCGCGCGTAGACATAGCTGGTGTCGGTCGTGAACTCGTCGTCGGTACCTGGCGTCGGGGTAATGGTGACCTGACCGTAGACGGCGCCCACACCCGGGGCATGGCCACGCAGGGCCCAGGTGCCCGCGATCCGCGGAGCACGCATCGTGGCCGACCAGGCGGACCACTCACGCGACTCGAGCGGGAAACGCTCGCTGAGATGCTCCACCGCATGGTCCACCGGCTGGGGTTCATCGCTCTCTTCGGACCGTCGGAACGCCTGAAAATCTGCGAATGGATAGTAGCCCCGATGCATCGCGGTCACGAGCCGCCATTCCTCGGCGGTCCGGCGCTGGCTCACGACCCGCCCCATCGAGTGGCAGGTGGTGCAGGTCTGCTTGACGTCGGCGTCCTCGTACGCCTGGTCATCCGACCGGCGCTCGGCCTCGAACGCGGCTGGACCGGCTTCTTCGGGAGCCAAGCCAAGGTTGTTGGCCAGGTACCGGACGACCTCACGCGCCGTCTCCGGGGCGATCGTCAGATCATTCAGCATCACCATCCTGCGGATGGTCTGCTGCCAGCCCTCCGGCGTGGTACGCCGAAACGAGATGCGAGACAGCTGGCCGTCATCGTCCGGCCGATGACACGAACCACACGCCTGTCGCACCGTGGCGTCCGCGATCGGAATGCCCGGCTCCGCCGCGGCATCTGTCGCCTGAGCCGCCACGGTCGACGGGGCAACGGCCGCGAGCGCCAGACAGACAGCTGTCGCTAATCGGTGCGTGGGCGGAATGATGTGTGGCAGGCGCATACTCGGCGGCTCAGTCCGACCCTTTTTAGCATACGTCCCGCACGAGCGGCGCGAAATTCGCACACTACGATTCGTGGTCGCATTGACTCAGTCCGACCCGGGCGCGCGATAATGCGCGCCCCGCGGTCGCGGAGTGGGGCATTCGGGGTCCCCGCGGAGCGGCCGCGTGGGGTTCGGGGCGCAGCCCGTCTAGGGTTTCCGAGCGAGGCGTCCGCCTAGCGGCGTTGCTGCGTCGGTCACAGCCCACCTGGCTGCTCCCTCCTTGCGCCTGGCCAGACGAACGCCTCGCCCGGAAACCACCCGCCAGTATCTTGCAGAAACCTGCCAGATATCGAGCGGTGACGAGAGCGGTCAGGAGATATCCACGAGTGCCCCCTTGGCCAGGAGCACCGACAACGCCCCCAGAAAGTCGGGCAGGCTGACCGGGGGGCACCGCCGGATATACGCCTCGAAGAGGTCCGGCACCTGCTCATGCTCGGGGGCCAATTCCACCAGCCGCACCAGGTCGATATCCCGCAGGAATCGGACGCCATGCCCGTCGGCTGGCCAGGTCGGGAGGACGAGCCGCTCTTCGAGCACCACCTCCCGGGTGGTGAGCGCGGGTCTGGCTTCGATCCGAAGCCTGTCGCCGCGTCGTAATCTGATCTGGCGTGCCCCACGCAGCGCCTCGAAAGCGGCGAGCACGGCTGCATCCTCGCGTAGCCGGGCGATGTCGACATCCGCCGCCGGCTCTGGCCCCGCCGCTGGGTCCCCGGCGCTCGCGCGTCCTGTCCAGAACGGGTGCAGGTGACGCGCTGCCGCTTCGGCGAAGAAGGTCGTTGACTGCCGGACGGAGGCGTCGTGAATCTCCCGCTCCCGCGCCGTGAACAGCTCGAGCGCCACACCGGCGAGCGAGACGTTGGTCAACGAGGTGTGGACGACGACCGCCGCCAACCACGCCGACGCGAGCGCCTTCTTGACGCCGTAAGACGACAGGGGGTCGATGAACGAGGCCGCGTCCCCCACTAGCAGGACGCCCGGGCCACCGCAAACGTCTGCGTGGTACAGGGATGCGTCGCAGCCCCACGGGACCGTGTCCCGGGTCGCGCCCTCGAGCAGACCACGTAGCGCCGCCGTCTTACCGATCTCGCGTTCGTATCGGGAAATCACGCCGCGGTCGGCCCCCAGGTCGGTCGTGCGAGGGTCGACCATGACGGTGACGTAGCGTCGCTGTGGGGTGACCGGCACCGACCACGCCCAGCCATCCGCATAGGTCTCGACCAGGGTGTGACTGGCATCGGCGAGGCCCCAGCCATCGGGCCGCGTCCAGGTCGCCGCCAAGGCGAGCGTCGTCTGGGTGGGGTCCGCGACCCGGTAGCCACGTCGAGCCACCACACCGGCGCGACCGGAACAATCGAGCACGAAGGAGGCCTGCACTGCGTGGCGAGGCTGGTCTTCGGTGTCGTACTCGACGGTGGACACCGCGGGACCGGCGCGGCCGCTCGCTGACGCGAGCCGTACGTCGCGCACGAGCGCGCTCCTCACCACCTGGGCCCCGGCCGAGGCCGCAAGCCGCAGCAACAGTACGTCGAAATCGTGCCGCACCACCTGCCAGCCGGTGGCCCCGTCGACGAACGCAGCCGTCCGCGTGGTGCCCTCGCCCCACCACACCGTGTTGCCGGTGCTGGCCAGGAACCCGCCGTTGTTGATGGCGTCGGTGGCGCCGAGCAGGTCGAACAGCTTCTCGCAACTTGGTGGCAGCGATTCGCCTAGCGACCGCGTGTGGTCGACCGTTCGTGTCAACAACCGGACGGAGTGCCCCCACGAGGCCAGCAACCGGGCCGCGGCGGCCCCGGCCGGTCCACCCCCGATGATGACCGCGTCGAACGGTTCGATAACCACCCGCGCATTGTGTCCCGTGTCGCGACGGCGGAGCCAGCGGCACGGCTTTCCACATACAATCCCATCCGACCTGCAGGCACACTCCTGACGAGATCGGATCTGCCGTGTGATCGATCCGCACTTCCGCCGCGCTTTGACCTACCTGACGCCGTACTGGGGACGACTGACCCTAGTGCTGGTGCTGAGCCTTGTCTCGACAGTGACGTCGTTGCTGATCCCCCTACTCTCTCAGTGGCTCATCGATGACGCGATCCTTGGGGCTGACCCCGCCGCGCTGCGACTCGTCGTGCTGTCGTTTGTCGGCACCACCGTGCTCGGGTTTGGCCTCAACGTCTGGAGCGGGCTGCGATACACACGCGTCTCGGCCGACATCCTCTTCGACATGCGGCTGGCGCTTTACCGGCACCTGCAAGCGCTGTCGCCGCGCTTCTACGCCCGGACCCGCTTCGGCGACATCATGTCGCGGCTGAACACCGACATCGGCGAAATTCAGCGCGTGGCGGCCGAAGTGGTGCTGGCCTGGGTGGGCAACGTCCTGTTCCTGCTGGGCGCCGTCGGCATGCTCGCGTACCTGGACACGCAGCTCTTCCTGGTCGGCATCGCCCTGCTACCGGTCAGCGTATGGGCGTTAGTGCACTACCGTCGTCGGCTCGAAGGACGGGTCGAGACCCTGCGTGACCGTAGCGCCGACATCGGCAGCTTCCTCATCGAGACCCTGCAGGGCGTGAAACTGGTCGTGACGTCCAACGCCCAGCCGCGTGAAGTGGCGCGGTTCCGGGAACGGAACACCCGCTTCATCGACGCACTGATGGCGATGCAGTGGACCAGCTATCTGTCCGGCGGGTTGCCTGGAGCGGTGCTCTCTGGCGGCTCCGCGCTCGTGTTTCTGTACGGAGGGCTCCGCGTCATCGACGGCACGCTCACGCTGGGGACGCTCGTGGCGTTCATGGCCTACCAGATGCGGTTGTTCGGGCCGGTGCAAGCCCTGATGGGGCTCTATACAAGCCTGGCGACGGTGCGGGTCTCCCTGCGGCGGGTCCATGAAATTCTGGATGTCGCGCCGGAAGTGGTCGAAAGCCCTACGCCCGTCTCTCTCTCCGCCGTGCGAGGCGAGATCCAGTTGGACGATGTCACCTTTTCGTTCGATCGCGGCGCGCCGGTGCTGGAGCATGTCAGCGTACGGGTCGCGCCGGGCGAGTGCCTCGCGATCGTCGGACCGAGCGGCGGCGGCAAGAGTACCGTCGCGGACCTGTTGCTGCGTCTGGTCGACCCCGATGCGGGGTGCGTCCGGTTGGATGGACACGACCTTCGGACCTTGCGACTGGCGGAACTGCGGACCCATGTCGCGCTGGTAGACCAGGAGCCGTCGGTATTCCACGCCTCCGTCGCTGACAACATTCGCTATGGGCGGCCCGACGCCAGCGACTCGGCGCTGGAGGCGGCCGCGCACGCCGCCGGCCTCGACGCGTTCATCGCGACGTTGCCGGACGGCTTCGATACCACGCTGGGGGAGCGAGGCGCCGCCTTTTCGGCCGGAGAGCGGCAACGCGTGGCGGTGGCCAGAGCGTTGCTCGCGGACCCGACCGTGCTCGTGCTCGACGAAGCGACCGCGGCGCTCGACCCCCGGTCAGAGCGGAAGGTCATCGACGGCTACGAGACCGTCATGCGGGGGCGCACGACCATCCTCATCACCCACCGGGCCTCGGTGGCCAGCCGGGCCGACCGGGTCGTGGTGCTGGACGACGCGCGGATTGTCGAGGAGGGAACGCCGGCCGACCTGTTGGCGCGGTCGGGCCGGTTCGCTGAACTGTTCGCGGTGGATGGGGACGAGGCCAACGGTCCGCCTCGGTCATCGACGGCAGCCGAGCCTCCGGTGGCCGCGGGCCCAGTCTCGGGGGAACCGGGCAGCGCCCCGCCGACGGCAGAGACCACAACATCGTCCGAAACGGCCGGCGGGTGATGAGCGACCGACCGGTTCGGGTGGCCGTGATCGACAGCGGCGTCAATGCCTCCCACCCTCACATCGGCACCGTGGCGGGCGGCGTCGCCATCGCGGCCGACGGCTCGACCCATCCTGACTATCTCGACCGACTCGGGCACGGGACGGCCGTGGCGGCCGCCATCAAAGAACGCGCGCCCGGCGCCGACCTGCTCACCGTGAAGGTGTTTCACCGCGACCTCACGGCCCCGATCGAGGCGCTCGTCGCCGCCATAGACTGGTCCGCGGGGCAGCAGGCGGATCTGATCAACCTCAGCCTGGGTACGGCGAATCCGGACCACGCCGCGGTGTTGGCGGACGCGGTAGCACGGGCCATCGACGCCGGTGCGTTGCTGGTCGCGGCCGGCACGAGTGACGGTGTGGACTACCTGCCCGGCAGTCTGCCGGGGGTCGTCAGGGTCGAGCTCGACTGGGCGTGTCCGCGGCTTGGGGTGACTGTGACGGGGAAGAGTGCCGCCGCGGTGTGCCGCGCGTCGGGCTACGCGAGACCGATGCCGGGAGTGCCGCTCGAGCGCAACCTGAAAGGCATCAGTTTCGCCGTCGCGAACACCACGGGTGTCCTTGCCCGCGAACTGCGAGCCGGCGGCCGCGCGTCAGTCACGATCGCTTTCGAGGCCCTACGACGCGGCGGCGCCGGGAACGGCCAAAGAGACAACCTTTCTTCCTGAGACCTCAATGGACCGATCGGCCGGTGTTCAGCTTGGCGCGGCTGATCGGTCAGATCCGGTGCCAACGGGCGCGGACCGCCCGACGTGCACCGCGACTCGCTCCGGCGTTCCCGCGGGAACGTCCGCGGCCGACAGGCTCGCGCGTCCCAGGCTCGGCCGAGGAGAACGACCCGTGTGCGGGCGGTGAGGCCGCCCTGAGCGACGTGGACGAGAAGAGTCAGATTCAGGCGCTGGACCGGACCCAACCCGGGCTCCCGATGAAGAAGGGCCGCTGTGGGACGCTCACACATGACTACAAGCGCCACGGCACGACGACCTTGTTCGCTGCGCTGAACATGCTGACCGGTCAGGTCATCGGCGAATGCCACGGGCGGCATCGGCATCAAGAGTTTCTGAAGTTTCTTCGCCAGCTCCACCGCGCCTTCCCCCGTCGCTTGGACCTCCACCTCATTCTGGACAACTACGGCACCCATAAACATCCGACCGTGCGGGCCTGGCTGGCGGCCCATCCGCGTTTCAATCTTCACTTCACCCCGACCGGCGCATCCTGGCTCAATCTCGTCGAGAGCTGGTTCAGTCAGCTCACGCAGAAACGTCTCCGCCGCGGGGTGTTTCGCAGTGTCGGCGAACTCGTCGCCGCCATCGAGGACTACCTCCAGCACTACAACGACAACCCCAAGCCCTTCGTCTGGACTGCGACGGTCGATGCGATTCTAAAGAAGGTCGGGAAGTGTAAAGTTATTCTTGGGACACATCACTAGGAGTCGGCAGGAGAGCCGACCCGTCGGGCCGACTCTCACCAGGCGCAACCAGCGTTAATGGCCCTGTCGGGTCAGCGGAATGTCGAACTCACCGCCAGGCGTCTTGACGGAAATGGTGAAGGTATCGCCGGCCAGACTGTAACTGAGCTCTTCCAGACCGGCGACCTCGCCGTTGTTCTTGAAACTCACGGAGTTGTCGCCAATCGCGGTCAGATTCATCACCTGAAATCCGTCGTACCGCGGCTCCATCCCCGGGTTCCATTGTTTGAGGCGCAGCACCAGGGAATCTCCCACTTCCTCGACGACAATGAACTCCATCATATTCATGGCGCCGTCACCATCCATCCCTCTCACCAGCGAGGCGATAGAACCGCCTCTGGGCGGGGCCCAATTCTCTTCGAGACCGTCGCTACTGTAGCGCCCGGTCATCCAGGCGAGATCGGTGACCTTGGCCGACGGCCCCTGCGCGAGCGCGGGGACGGACACCAGGAGAGCAAGAACAGACAGGATAAGCAGACGCCGCATGGCACTTCCCTTCAGAGTGTAGGAACGAACACGAGGCCTTGGGGGGTCCCAGGAGCCCCGAACGAGCGCTTCGTGACGAGGATGCCCGTATCGGGCGGCGGACGTCAAGGCGAAGCCAAGCCGTGGGCGTGTCCGACGGCCCTGGCTGCTAGACACCCGACAAGAGGGGCAACTCCCCGGTGCTGTCGCCGAACGTCTCCACGTTGACGCCGAACTTGTCGAGGAGGCTCAACGACAGATTGGCCAGTGGGGTACCTTTCGGGTACACGAGGTGGCGATTCCCCGCCAGCCCATTCTCCGGTCCACCGATGACGACGACCGGCACACTGTAGTTGTTGTGGGTGTTGCCGTCGCTCATGCCCTTGCCGTAGAGGACGACCGTGCTGTCCAGCAGCGTCCCATCGGCCTCTGGAATCGACTGCAGTTTGTTCAAGTAGTACGCAAGGGTTTCGACGTGATACGTGTTCAGTTTGGAGAAGTCTTTCATCTTCTCCGGGTTGTTGCCGTGGTGCGACATGGAATGGTGCGCCTCCGGCAAACCAATCTCGTTGTAGGCACGATTGATGTTTTCGCGCGCCATCATGAAGGTCGTGACCCGGGTGACGTCCGCCTGGAACGTGAGGACCTGCAGGTCGAACATCAGCTCGGCGTACTCCCTGAACGTGTCCGGCACCCCGACCGGACGTTCCGGGAGATCGAAGTCGCGATTGGTCGACTCGGCCCGGGCGATGCGCTGTTCCACGTCGCGAATCGCGCCGAGATACTCGCCGAGCTTGGCCCGGTCCGGCCCGCCCAGCTTGTTCGACAGTGTCGCGATCTCCTGCGACAGGCCGTCAAGAATACTGCGGTCTTCCTGCACACGCACCGCGCGCTCTTCGGCGGTGTCCCCACTGCCAAACAACCGCTCGAAGACGAAGCGCGGGTTCGTTTCCGCCGGCAGCGGCATCGTGGGGCTTTTCCACGCCATGGAGTTCATGTAGGCGCAGGCGTAGCCGTGGTCGCAGGCGCCGACGACGTCGTTGCGATCCACCGACACTTCCAACGACGACAGCTTCGAGTCACGGCAGATGCGCTCGGCGATCAGTTGATCGATGGTGGTGCCGGCCTGCACATCCGCACCCTCGGTCTGCTTCGGATGCACCGAGCTCATGAACGCCGGAGCGGCGCGTGGGTGCTGGCCGCCGGAGTCGCCCTGGTCCGTCGCCGGGAAGTTGTCCAGGCCGGTGAAGACGAGCATCCGATCCCGGTAGGGCTCCAGCGGCGTCAGGGTCGGCGAGAGCTGGAACCGGACCCCCTCGGTGGGCGGCGTCCAATCGAACATGTTGGCGCCATTCCCGACGTAGATCGCCGCGAACCGCGGCGTCCCCGGAGCCCGAGCCGACAGGGCCGGCACCATCGCATCGAGGAACGGCAAGGCCAGCGTGGCGCCCATGCCGCGCAGGAACGTCCGTCGGGGTAACGCCATCTTGGTGATCACCATGGACAACAGCCTCTCATGTTTCGCACGTCAGTTCGCGTGCTCTTGCGCCATCCGCATCTGAAACGGCGTGCTGGCGACAATGCCTTGTATGAGCGAGGCAAAGGCGTAGTTCTCGGCCGCGGCCGCGCGCTTGATCTGCCGAACCACGGGCGCATCCGTCGCCTCCAACCCTCTTCCCAACGCGTAGGTCAGCAGTCGGTCGGTCACCGTGGTCAAGAAGTCATCCGAGTGACTCAGCAACACCGCGCGAAGCTCGGCCGGGCCGGCGAACGTCGTGCCGTCGGGGAACTTGGCTGATGGGTCGATCGGCACACCGGACGGATAGATCTCCCGCCATTCGCCGATCGCGTCGAAGTTTTCGAGCGCGAAACCGAGCTGGTCCATCTGCGCGTGACAACTCGCGCAGACGGGGTTGGCCCGGTGCGCCGCCATCTGCTCGCGGATCGGGAGCACCTTTCGCGGGTCTCTGTCCTCTTCGAGGTCCGGTACGTCAGGCGGCGGCGGCGGTGGCGGGGCGCCGAGAATGTTGTCCAGAATCCACTTGCCGCGGATGACCGGCGAGGTTCGATTCGCTCGCGAGGTGCCGGTGAGAATGGAACCCTGCCCGAGCAGCCCGCGGCGAACGCTGTCGGCCGGCAGCGATACGCGTCTGAACCGCGCTCCGCGCACGCCGGGAATCCCGTAGTGAGTCGCCAGCCGCTCGTTCAGGAACGTGTAGTCCGCATCCAGCAGGTCGAGGACACTGCGGTTTTCGCGGATGATGCTGTCGAAGAACAACTGTGTCTCGCGCTCGAAGGCCGTCCGTAGTCCGTCGTCGAAATGGAACAGCAGCTCCGGGCTCGGCTGCAACGCGGCCACATTGCGGATGTGCAGCCACTGGCCGGCGAAGTTGTCGACCAGCGCCTGGGAACGCGGGTCCGCCAGCATGCGTTGCACTTGCTGTTGCAGCACGTCAGGTTCGTGGAGCGTCTCCTTCACCGCCATGTCCACCAGTTCATCATCCGGGATGCTGCTCCAGAGGAAGAACGCGAGACGCGAGGCCAGTTCGAGATCGGAGATGCGATAGGGCGTATCGGGCGCGACCGACGCCGACTGTGCCTCGAACCGGAACAGGAAGTTGGGGCTGACCAGTATCCCTCGCACCGCCAGTTCGATGCCGGACTCGAACCCGCCGGCGCGCGCCCCGTCACGATACAAGGACATCGGAATCTCGAGATCCGCATCGGTCAACGGGCGCCGGTAGGCTCGACGTGCCAGCGTCGCAATGATGGTGTTCGCGCAGGCCGCGTCGTCGGCATCTGAGCCGGCCGGCGGCGTGCAGACGAGCAGTCGGCGACGGCTGGGCGAGTCGCCGACAGACGCGGCTCCGGCCGGTGGAGCAGTGATCGTCACGCTGGAGATCGCGGGCTCACCGTTACCCGCGCGGTAGGGATCCCGACGCAGATCCGGGTCGAACAGATCCTCGACGTAGGCCGAGGTCTTGGCCGCGAAGTACACCTGCACCTGATACGCGCCAGCCTTGACCGGAACCTGGAATCGCAAGCTCTCCAGGATCGCCTCAATGCGATCGTCTCCGCGCAGCCCCTCCAGGGCGGGTCCCCCGACAATGCCGGTCCAGACCCGGACCCCGTCGAGACTCACGTCGAGCTGATGCGGCTCGGCCGTGACCCCCACGAATCCCCCGTCGACGCCCCCTTCTCTCGGCCGCATGTCGAAGCGGTAGTCCCCGTCGACCGGGAAGTAATAGCGAAACACGGTGCCACCCCGCGACCCGAACGGCAGGTCATCGCTGATACGGTCGCCCTGATCGCGATCGGTGGGCACCAAGATCGTCTCCGGCGGTGGCGACCCCCGTAGCCGTCCCAGTGCCATCTGACTGATCTTCGCGGCCGCGCTCAGATACCGCTCCGTCAGGGCCGACGACAACGTCAGCGCGTCCGCATTGTTGTCGAACCCGTACGCCGCGTTGTCCGCCGGCAGCAGAGACGTATCAACGTCCACCGCAAACAGGTCGCGCACAGCGTTGCGATACTCGGCGCGGTTCAGTCGATGCAGCGTGGGCCGGCCCGGGTTGGGATGCTCCAGCGCACCGCGGTCGAGCTGGGTCTCGAGCCACGTGGCCACGTCATTCGAGGAGGCTGCGTCCGGCCGCGGCCGTCCGGCCGGGGGCATCGCGCCCGTCCGCAGCTTGCGGACGACCTGTTCCCACACGTCCGCACGCGCGGGCACCTGGGCCATATCCAGGGTGTCGAGCGCGAGCCCGCCGATCTGAGCCCGTTCGTTGTGACACGCGAAGCAGTACTGCCGCAACACGGCCCGAACCTCCGGCTCGGCCACGTCGGCGGGCTCCTGGGCCAGGCGACCGGGAGCCGGCGACGGGGTCGGACCTGCCGCGCCCATCTGCGCGTGAGCGAAGACGCCGGCAAGGATACAGACGAGGCCGATGACCCGCGCCGGTCGACGGGGCGTCATTTCGCCAGGACCTCCTCGGGAATCGCGGCCGCGCACGGAGCCGGGCACGCGATTTCCTTGGCACCCAACGCCCGCAGCAGCACCGCGGTCTGCGGGTGCGCGGCGAACGAATTGCCGTACTCGACCCCGTCGGCAACCCGCAACGGTGTGCGTCCGTCTTTGGCGACAACGTCCAGCCGCGCACCCTGATCGAACAGATACTGCACCACGCTATTGGCGCCCCGATAGGCCGCCGCATGCATGGCGGTCTCTCCAACATCGCTCACAAAGTTGACGTCCGCTCCGTGCTCTTCCACGAGCATCCTGACCGCCTCGAGCACCTGGGCTTCGTTGGCACGGTCCTGGTTCGACGCCCAGGAAATACCGGCCGCCGCCATCAACGTGGTCGTGTTGTCCACGGTGTTGATCGTCGGGTCGGCTCCATGCTCGAGCAACACACGCATCACCTCGACATCCGCGGCCTTCGCCGCGAGCATCAACGCGGTCGCGCCCGTCATGTGCCGGCGATACCGGGCGCCAGACCATCTTGGCTCCTCCTGCGTGTTCCGCCCGTTGACGTCGGCGCCGTGCGCCAGCAACGACTCGATCACGCGCAGCCGGTCGAGGTTCACGACGATGAACTGATCGCTGATGTGCCAGTTGGCCACATGCACCGCGGCCTGCAACGGTTTCCCGAAGATATTGCCCCTCGGCACCGTCTCGGAATCGCGCTCGCTGTAGCCGATTCTCCTAAACTCCAGCGGCATCGGCCGGGCCCGGACCCCCTGCACCGTCAGCCGAGTCGATCCCCCCTCGACGTTGGGATCCGCGCCTTCATCGAGCAGGAGATCCACGAGGTCTTCGTGTCCGTTGATCACCGCCATGAGCAACGAACTCGCGCCATCAGGACGCTGCTCGTTGACGTCGGCCCCGGCCGCAAGCAGGGCCCGAACGGCGGGGAGGCTCCCCTTCCGCACGGCAAACATGAACGGCGTCGCGCCGCTGTTGGAGTGCGCGCGGGTGTCCGCACCCTGATCGATCAGGGCTTCGACGACGGAGACGTGCCCTTCGATCGCCGCCCACATGAGCGCGGATTGTCCGTTCCAGGTTTCTGCCGCGTTGATGTCGGCGCCAGCGCCCACCAGTGCGTGCACCGCATCCACGTGTCCGGAACGCGCCGCCAGCATGAGCGGCGTCTCGCCCGCATTCACCGCGTGCCGCGGATCGTTCGGATCAGCACCAGCGGATACCAGCTGCTCGATGATCGCCGCGCTGCCGTTTTGCGACGCCAGACCGAGCGGCGTCACTCCATAGTTGTTCGACTGGTTCACGTCGGCCCCGGCGCCGATCAACAGCGCCGTCGTGTCCGCGTCGTTCACATACACGGCCCAATGCAAGGCGGTCGCGCCATCGCCCAGTGCCGCGTTGACATCGACGCGTGCCTCGATCAGCGACCGCACGGCAGCCGTATCGCCCCGCCGCACCGCGTCGACCAGCGGCACGTCTGCCCCGGCGGCCCCGAGGCTGCTTCCCGCCAAGCCTAGACCGGCCACGATTACCGCCACCGCCGGTACACATCGCACTCGCATCATTGACGTCCTGTAATGACTTCAAATCCTACTATGTCTAGCAGCCCGTGGGAGAAGTCCTCTGCAGGAGTGCGAT
>Ga0310121_10000270_pt1 | contig 56767 bp, 43 predicted proteins | sample CB27_Tmax_986_MG_FD_203504 | JGI IMG/M metagenome (GOLD analysis project Ga0310121, IMG submission 203504) | Marine microbial communities from Western Arctic Ocean, Canada - CB27_Tmax_986 | ecosystem: Environmental > Aquatic > Marine > Oceanic | place: Canada: Western Arctic Ocean | collected... | reverse complement strand
AACGCGACCGTGAGTCTGCCGCTTCCGTTTAAGCAGATGATGTGGTAATTCATCTTCGTCTCCCGTCTAGTAAGAATTTCGCGCACATTGTCCGCCCCTGAAGACGGTTTCGCCAACGCTCAACCCGGATGGCCGGATTCACTCAAAGCCTGGGGGCAAACCGATGCGTCTCCTTCAAGCTGGAAGCATGATTGACCTCGCGGGTGGTTGAGTCAATGAGTTTTCCGAACCGGTTTCTTTACGGCTGTTATTAGGGGGCCGGCCTGACCTCGTGATCAGAGAGCGCTTCAATGTCCATGATTGCGCCCTTATTGTTCTGAACGCGAAGAGAACTCAAACGTCATGATAACACGCAGGTGGGGTTTCGTGTAATCGTCATATAGCGGCGGCACCTTGCCGGTCTCTTTCAGCGCGCGGATCGCATACCGATCCATGCGCGCGTTTCTGGTCGATTGTTTGATAACGAACGAGCTCTTATCAATCGTGCCGTCCTTGAGGATTTTAAACCCGATGCGGCATTGCAAGCCCGTGTTCGAGAATGGATGGCGGAAGTTGCTCTCGACCTGGGTGCGCACGATCGCCAGGTAAGTGCTCCCGAGGTCCTGCGCGCCTCTTGTCTCGATCGAAACCGCCTCGCCAATTTCCTTATCGGCCTTGACCTCTTGCTTGTCCTTGGATTCGTGGGCAGACAAATCGATCATCGGCAGGGCAGTGACGACGGGCTTGGGTGTTATTAGCGGCCGTGGGGCGGGGATCGGGGCGGCAGCGGATCGTTCTTTGGCTTCCTTAAAGTTATCCAGCTGATCTGCCGTGAATGACTTACGGGTCACAGATCCATCCCCATCGAAGAGCGCTACGTGGAGCTTCTTCCCATCGCTCGAAACTCGGACAATCAGTGGAGCATCCTCGGGATGTGTGCGCCAGCGCCCGTTTCCCAAGGCCCAAATGATACGTTGGCCTTCGATCTTGCATCGATAGGTCCACCGCGTGCCATCGCTTGGTCGCACGTAAGAAAGCCTGACTATAGAACCATTCTCACGAGCGGTCATCGAATCCGGATCGCGGCCCATGGCCGCCGTGATGCCCGCTTTGCAGACTTGAGCCTTCGAGAACGGGCTGTCAGCTGGCCAGTCCTGACGGCCCAAGGATTGGGTCCCGCGCTGGGCGTCGCCGCCCATGTCGCGGACTTGTCCTGACCGAATTAGCTCTCGCGCCCGCTCACCGAGTTGCGGTATTTTTCCTTTGTGCCCGTCAACGTTCTTTAACCCTGAGTCAGCAGCGCGGTTGAGAGCGTCCCAATTCTTAAAAGGGGATGAGCAAAGAAGAACGCCAAGAATGATAAGAGTGACAACAAAACAACCAAACGCGACACGCTCTTTTGGAATGGGATACCCACAGTTGGGGCAACTTTTAGCCTTCTTAGAGACAGCGTTGCCGCACTCAGGACATTCCATCAAGCCCATGACAGGCCCCCTCTTGCGAACGTTGTTGAGGTCACTTCTGTTCGTTTTCTAAGCAAGTGCATAGCCCGCGTCAAGTCTGTTTGACAAGGGAGCGGGCTTGAACGCGGTGACTGCTTCGGCTAAGCTTCTCTCCGGGGGCAACGGGCGAGAGTAGCTACTTGCCCGAGGTCGTCCCCTAGCCGACCACGCCCCGCCCACCATCCTTCCACAGCTAGGGCCGACGATGCTTCGCGCTAGGGGCGGGCGATTTTCCACGATGTGCGGGCGATTGGATGTGTATGATCGGTTGCTCAAGGCATACCTCGGCCATTCGAGTGGCGATGTCTTGGGCACGCACTACCAGCGCATCGATATTGCTGAGCTTCGAGCGGTTTAAAATCGGATCAGTCGGTATAGAAACCTAAATCACAAGACTTATGATATCCCCCCGCCGGAAGAAGTCAAGCGCACAATTCGCCGTATGATGTTGAAATTATTAAGGTTAGATGGTTTTAGGACGGGAACGAATTAGGCGCGCATAAAGAAAGCGACAATAGATGCATAATGGGCCGTTACCATTCGGACATCGCCAAGCCGCTCGGCGTCCACCGCGTCACGGTCAACGCATGGATCACCGCGTGGAACGACGATCGCGCCGATGGGTTATTGGAAGCCCATCGGCTCGCAACCACAACTCCCCACCCATGGCCCCTGTTCGACACGTTCGGTGACATCCAACGACATCCCGAGAAAATCATGGGATACCCGCGGGCAGCCCTTTTGCCATGTTTCCGCCGCGTCAAGCACGGCTCGCATCAACCCGCGCTCACGAACGGCCCCTTACATCACCGGCAGGTGGACGCACGAAGGGCGCGCCGCCGAGTGATAGACTTTTTCGTGCGAGACGAGTGTCTTCGATCCGCTCGGGCCTTCGCTCGTATTCGTGTTGCGGTCGTAAACAGGGAAGTGGCTTCCCTGAATCTGCACGCCAAGGCGATGCCCCGGCTGAACCCGCGCCGCGCAGTGGCCGATATTGACGTTGATCCGATAGATTTTCCCCGGCTCCAGCGGCTCGCGGATCAAATCCGAATCGCGCGCGCTTCCCCGCCGGATTCCTGTCGCAAGCGGATGCGCGAAGCCGTCGGGATGAACATCAAGAAGCTTGACGACCCAATCGGCATCGGGCGTATCGGCTGAGACCCACAGTTCGGCGTACGGTGTGCCCGCGAAGCTTACGCCCTTTTCCAGCGGCGGGGTTATGTAAACAAGAACATCCTGACGGTCGAGAGCCGCCTGCTGATCGAACGCCCCGAAACTGTCGATGTAGGCCTTACCCTGTGCCGGCACGGCGGGGACCGGATCGGCGGGATCGGCGACGAAGGTGTCCTCCGACTGCTCCGAAGACGGCATTTCAACTCCGAGCTTGCCATCGCCGCCGCGCGTGTTGGCCTTTCCACCCGATTGCAGATAATAGGGAGTGTCTTTCGCCTCGGGGGGAGGCCAGTCGGTCGCCGTATACCACTTGTTCTCGCCCATCGAGAAGTAGCGGACGGTCGGGTAGGGCGTGCCCGCTCCGATTCCCTTCAGGTAACGATCAACCCATCCGAGCGTCTCGCCGGGGACGTCGACTCGGGCAACCTCGCCGAAATCGACGTCGCCGACCTTCGTGCCGCCGGTGCCGTGATCCCAGGGGCCGATGATCAGTTGCTGGTTCTCCCGCGAGCGGTGGGTCGCCGATTTGTGCTTCATCATCTGGAAGTTATACACGGTCGCGCGGCAGAGAAAATCGTAGTAGCCGACCATGTGGAGAACCGGGATATCCATGGTGGGAATATCGAGCGAGGCGTCCACTTCCTTCCAGAAGCCGTCGGGGGTGTTATGCTCGATCATCTCGCGCTGAACGGGGGCCTTGTAGTTGATCAGCTCCTCGAACTTATTGAGCGGCAGATGCATGTACCATTCTTCGTTCCACTTCGGCGAACCTCCCAGGCTCGTCTGCTCGCCGTAAAGTGAAGCGCCAATCCCCCACCGGAGGAGCGTCAGTATGTAAGCACCGTCGCGATAGACGTTCTGGTAGAAGCAGGCGGCGGAGGCGGTGGGGACCATGGCGTCGAGCGGCGTCCGGTTGGCCGCAGTGAGCCACTGCACCGAACCCATATACGAAGGCCCCCATGTCGCGACCTTGCCGTTGCACCACGGCTGCTCGCGGATCCACTTGACCATGTCGAAGCCGTCGCGCCCTTCCCCCCAGTAGAGGCTGTAAACCCCTTCCGAGCCGTACCGCCCGCGCGAATCCTGCGTGATCGCCACGTAACCCGCCGCGGCCATCCGCCGCGCTTCAGGCTCGAAGCCATCCTGGGAGTAGGGAATCCGAGCGAAGAGCACCGGCAGCGGCTCGGCGGCGTTGGGTGGGCGGAATATGTTCGTATCCAGCTTGATGCCGTCGCGCATTGGGACGAAGGTCGATTCCTTGAGTACCTCGTCCGGTTCGATGGCGGCGCCAGGCATGGAGCGCAGCCAGAGAGAAAGCCCTACGATGAGGCAAAAGGAAAATTTTTCCATGACCGGCGCATGAACGCGCCTCGCTACCGCGGCTCTATCCATCAATCTTCCCCTTCGGGAATTGCAAAGACATGACCTTGCCACCTCAGACTCAAAAGGTTCGTGCAAATCGAATACCTTTGCGCAGTCAGTCCCCATTGTCTTTGGAAACCCTGCATTGGCAAGCGAATTTTCTCCCAATCCGATCGCGCCACGATGAGGGAAGGCTATCGCGACCTTCGCAATTCGAGGGGTAGGGAGGGTGTAAGTCATTTGTTTTCAATGTACGTTTTGCGTGGGTCGGCGCACCAGACCTCCAACCGCTCAATCCGGGCTTTCATAATGATCACTTGGCGCCCCAACAGGATCAGCGCGATCCACGACGTAAAGACCAGCCACCTTGCTTTGAAGTCCATGATTCCATCCCTTCCCGCTCAGCTTTACAATCGAGACTCGTTCCCCCGCCGATCCTCATCGCCGACGCCCCACCGAACTCTGGCGAACGGAGAAAGGCCCCGCTGAGGGACGTCCTCAACCGGGGCGAGAATGTTGCCGGAATGTTGCGAAGAACGGAGCCGGAATCGGGACCGAACGGGGGCGAAACGGAGAGTTTTGCGGTTTCCTGTTGACTCCCCCAACCCTTTGCCGTTATTAGTTTTAGCGTCGGGTGGGGGTATAGCTCAGTTGGGAGAGCGCTTGACTGGCAGTCAAGAGGTCTGGGGTTCGAGCCCCCATACCTCCACCAACCAAAGCCAATAAAACTAGGGGTTTCGTGAGACTCGCGCGATTTCATGAAACCCCAATACCGCCCCCGTTCGGTCCCGATTCCGGCTCCGTTCTTGGCAACATTCTCCCCCGGTCGGGACTTTCCTGGCCGGGGGTTTCTTTATCGGCGGGAAGGTCGCCAGAGACGTCAACCACGGGCAGGGCGCAAGCGGAACCGAAGCCCGATACCCCGGCGAATCATCGGGCCGTGACGGGGCCGGGGCCGCTTGACGGCTGCGACCCCGGCCCAGGGTTCGAGCGGATGCGGTGTGTACACCGTGACCCCCGCCCTTGAATCCGTTTTCTCGGCCCACCCCTACCGAGTATCGGGTCATCGAGAGATAATCGATTGTGGGCGGCGTAGGCGGCGTTCTACACGCGGTCCGCGTCAATCTGTGCGCCCGGATGCACGGGCCGACCGGGGTATCGTCCAGGAAGGCGTGCAATTCAGTTCCCTTGGCTGGCTTCGGTTATCCCCCCGAACCATCCACTCCCTTGACGTGGGACCGGCCCGCCGGTTCCAGACCATCAAGGCCAAGTGGCCGACCGTGGAGCTACCCGCTGTCGGGCGACTTGCGAAATCTCGGCTCAAAGCATACCATCCGAAGTGCGAACCTCACAGGATGAAGAAGATGACCCATGGAATAGAGGTGAGAGAGCCAGAGCGCGGTCCCTTTTAAATGTAACGCCCAGCCTACGAGAATCGTTTGGGTTGTGATGTACCGACGCAGCCGTAAAGGGTTTTGATCAGGCTGGTGGGAGGGCGGAAATCCACTGCCCCCGCAACCATTTTCCCCCAGAGAGGAAAGAAGAAATGCAATGTTCAAGATGGACTTTCACCTTTATCGCATGCCTTGTGATGGTCATCAGTTCGTCGGCCGTGGCCCAGGATAATTCCTACATCCAAGATGATTTCGATGACTATGGCGGCGATGCCGAGAGCGCGGCATTCACGTCAAGGTGGTACAATAACAACTCGACACTGGAAGAACAGGCGCCCGGCGACTGGGCCCTGCGCATCCAGGACGCAGCCAGTTGGGGCAATGGAGTCGTGACGGTCGATAACTTTTCGCGCGGCGCCAACCTGCGTTGCACGTGGTGTTTTTGGCATGGATTCATGGTGATCCAGGACGCGGATGGCAGCACGGAGGGGGCCCAGACGACCAATTTTGACTCGACCTCGCTGATGGCCCCGTTCCGCATGAGCGACCAGACCTCCAATTCATTCCAGCGCCATGAGGCCGCCCTCGAGTATTTCTTCCCCACCGACCAGTGGCAAGACCTCGGCACGGGACCGACCAATGGCGGATTGAACAAGGGCATCGGCTGGAGCGAAACGGGCGCCGTGCAGAGCGGCGTACAATTGGATGCGGCCTTCCAGCAAGCGGGGCTGGCGGCGGTGGATAAGAGCAGCGCCGTCTATGTGCGCGCTTGGCTGGGCGACGTTTCCGGGGGCACGGCCGTGTGGTCCACCGACGGCGGCGCGACCTGGACGCCGATTCGCACCAAGACCACGGGCGAGGTTATTGACACGCGTGGAGAAACCATCGGCAGCGTGGTTTTGACGGGCAATGACAACTCCAATGGGGCCACCGAGGGCGCCATGACCGGCTCGGTCACGGTCAGTGGAAATACGGACGTCTGGGTCGGCTTCGCGTCGGGCGCGGGGATTCTTTATGTCGATAACGTCTTGCTTGAGGATGATAACAACAACACGATCCCGGTCAATTCAGTAGGGGCGTGGACTGTGTATCAGTAAAGCAGCCGTTGGCGGGGTCATCCCGGACGACCGGTTCGTCTCCTTTGGGTTTCGGTTGGCGCGGACGGGAGACACCATAGCCGACAACAAGGCACATCGAGCTTGGCGGATGTATGAGTGAGACGGAACCCGTAACGCCATAACCCGGTGACAATCGCCCAGACCATCCTCCACCCCATCCGTGCCTTCCGCGAAGATCTGCGGACCAACCCGCTCAGCCAGGTGACGTGGGGGATTGAACCGGAGAATTACAGGCGCCGCCGGTCTCCGTGTCCGCTATTGGCGATGCCAGGGGCGCGACTGTAAGGTGACGCGCGTGTCCCGGTCGGTCCCGAGATATGTCGCGGGGGATCGGACTGAATTGGGGGCCTTAGTCTGTCGAATTGCTCTTTGCTTGAAGATGGGAGGCAGGCGGAGGATCAGCCTTCGCCCGAAGGGAGCAGGCGCAGCCGCAACAGGTCGGCCAGCCAATTCAGATTGAGGATCAAGATGACCAGGGCCATCCCCGGGAAGAGCCAGATCCACCAGGCGCCGTTGAAGAATTCATCGTAGCCGAACTTGATGAGCATGCCCAGCGAGGGCCGGGTGATCGGCACGCCCAGGCCCAGGAAGCTCAACGTCGCCTCTAGCATGACGACCGAGCCGAACTCCACCGCCGAGATGACCAGCACCGGCGTGGTCAGGTTGGGCAGCAGATGCCTGAGCAGGATGCGCGGCGCGTTGCAGCCCAGTGCCCGCACCGCCGTGATGTAGTCCTTCTCGCGCTCGGCCAGGACCGCGCCGCGCACCACCCGCGCATAGATGACCCAATGGACCACCGCGACGGCCAGGATGATCTTCATCAGCCCCTGCCCCCACAGGGCCATCAGGAACATGGCGATCAGGATCGAGGGGAAGGAGAGTTGGACGTCGGCCAGGCGCATGATCAGGGACTCGGGCCAACCGCGCCAGTAGCCGGCGACCAACCCCAGGGCGGTGCCCACGGCCATGGCGATCAGCGTCCCGATCGTGCCGACGAGCAGCGAGACCCTCAGCCCGAAAAGCGTGGCCGAGAGAATGTCGCGCCCCTGAATGTCGGCCCCGAGCAGAAATCGCCGCTCCGAGGCGGGGTCCGCGTCTTCCGCTTCGATCCAGGCCGGAGGGCGGGAGCTGTCGGCCAGGCGCACCGATTCCAAATGATAGACGTTTTGGGGGCTGATCCAGGGGGCCAGGGCCGCCGCGCCCGACATCAGTATCAACACGGTCGCGGGGACCATCCAGGTGGCGCGTGAAAACCTCATGGGGTGGCGCAATCGGAAAGGTTTACACGGAAGGTTTCAGGCGCGTTGTCGCGTTCGCTTCCACTACCTTGGGGTTTCCAGCCGGAGACGGGGAGGGAACACCATCAGCTCCGTGCCTGGCGGGCGCCGCTTCAAGCCTCCCGCCGGGCAGATCATCCCAAAGGGGTAGCGCCCAATCAACTGTTTTAACCCCGTGGTGTTTGCCCAGGATTTCGCCGAGGGCCGCATGAATGCCCCAAGGGTTTTTCAGATGAAAAGATCTCAGTGGTATGTTGCACGCTCTGCTGAGCCGTGAAGGATACAGTGGTGAGTGTTGCACGAACGCTATCCGCCTCGGCGTCCGGAGGCCCGGCCAGGCAGAGACGCACCTTGGGATGGTCGTGCATGGATTAGGGCTTGAAAGCGCACTCCCACGACACACATTCGAGGCGAGTGTATCATTTTTATACGGATTTTTCGGCGATCTGTTCAGTTTGATGTTTGAAACAGGTCAACCCGCGCCTTATGAGTGCCTGGAATAGGGGTCAAATCCAGCGTCAGCTCGAGGCCGGCGGTTCATCCGCGCAACTTGGCATGTCGTTTGCGCAAAGATTAGCGCAGAGACTGATGGAGCCGCAGCCGGTTGCCCAAGAGGCGCCGGGTGCGCTCCAGAGGCGAAAAATGACGGTGAGTAACTCAGAAAGGGGGAGATGATCATGACAAGGGCAACATGGAACCCGCTGGGCGAATTGGAGGCGTTGCGCCGCGGGCTGGACCGGGCGTTCGTCAACGACGAAGGGGCCGGCCGGGGTTCTCCCTATTCGCGCTTTTCGTTCTTGCCGGGTCGTTCGGCGCGGGCGTATCCGTTGATCAATCTTGGCGAGGACGATCACAACTCGTACGTGGAGGCCCTGGCCCCGGGGGTCGATCCCAAGACGCTGGCGGTTTCGATCCAGGGCGATCAACTGACGCTAAGCGGCGAGAAGACCACGGGGGTCGGCAAAGACGTCAAGCCGGACGCCTACCACCGCAATGAGCGGGCGGCCAGCCGCTTCACGCGCACGATTGCCATTCCGGCCGGGGTCCAGCCGGACCGCGTCGAGGCCCATTACGAGAGCGGTCTGATCAACCTGACGCTGCCCAAGCACGAGACGGCTAAGCCGCGTCGCATCAACGTAAACGTCGGGTAGCATGGCCCACACGCGGGCCGGCTCCCACCGACCGACCGATCTTTGACCTTTCACTGAAACCGACCCAGGAGGTGAGCAATCATGACCGAGAGAACCGTCCCCACCAGGACCGAAGACGAGGCGCGGGCGGAAGCCCATCCGGCGCAGACGCGCGAGCCGTCGCGTTATCAGGCGCCGCCGGTCGACATCCACGAAACCGAGCATGGACTGGCGGTGCTGGCCGATCTGCCTGGCGTGGCTTCGGATGGGATTGACGTGCGCGTGGACAACAACATCCTGACCATCCAGGGACGCGTCCGCCGCCGCTCCAAGGGCGAAGCGCGTCAGAGCGAATTCACGATCCAGGACTACTATCGCCAGTTCCAATTGAGCGAGGGATTCGACCAAGAGAAGATCACCGCTCAGATGAACCACGGCGTCCTGCGCATCAACCTACCACGTCACGAGGCCCTCAAACCCCGCAAGATCACGGTGAAGTTCAATGAAGGCCGTGGAAATTGAGCCGGATGGAGAGCGGCCACTTGGACCATTAAGAAAAGGGAGCCCGCATGGGCTCCCGTTTTCATTGGTGCCATATCGTTGATCCCCATAATAAAATCGCGCCGAAGGCTATTTGAAAACAGACCAACGACGCGATATCAACACGAGCGAACACAGGTTCCACAAGAAACCCTATTATTGATAGCCCACCCAGTCCTCCGCCTCGTTACGGGACGTATCGTTTTCTCCGTCGTGAAGCCCGCAAGCACCAGGCCGCCAAACTGGTCTCCCAGGTCTAGAGGTTGGGAACAAGACGTGTTGAATTTCACGAATTGAAGGAGGTTTCCACTCAGATCGAAGATATGAACAAAGGTGGTTGACTTGAGCTTATCTTCACCCGCTCGCAACGCATTGATGGAGAATTGGCCGTTGAGATCAACCCGACCTTCGAACCACACTTTCGCGTTGTTGTCATTGGGGTTTTCATCGTCACTAGCACGAATGAACACACTGGGCTCAAATCCGGGATCGCCTTCACATTCCACTTTACCCGCGTCCTGCGAATGCCGGGTCTGATCACAGCTCTCCCCGGTATAACGCAAGGCTAGGCCACATGCCTTACCATCGTCGCATGGTCCCGGCGGTCCAATTGGGCATAGCGCCCCGCCAATGCGGCTCTCGCCCGAGACAACCTCAAAGTCCCCAAAGATCAAGCCGGGCCCGATCGGGCGGGAGCAGGATGTGTGAATATCGGTCTGTGGTCCATTATTCACCCGGATCTCGATGTTGGTGCCCAGAGTCCCTCGGTCATCATTCCCGACAAACGTAAACGAATCGTCGGGTTGAACAATGCCGTCAAACACGATCTCATCATCTTTTGTTGTAACGACGATGTTTGCGTTGGGAATCGCGCCGATGTAGCGTAGCGTAAGAACCGTGACTTTCCCATCGCACTCACCACAAGTAACGAAGCAGAAATCGGCGTCACGGAAGGATTGACCAGGTTGCAAATTCACAAGGAACTCCGTCGGGCACCTGCCGACGCTTTTGTCGATCGGCCCAGTTGTCTCATCGACGACGACCTCGCATATCCCCGGCGGCACATCGGTGAACAGATAGAAGCCACTAGAGTCCGTGATTCGCGCGTCGATAAAGTCGTCCGAAGTGCCTAGGATTCCATCGGGACCCAGACACGTTAAGTTGACGATCACGCCTCCAATGCCCGACTCGTTGGGGTCGAGGATTCCATCGTTGTCCAGGTCGCAGAAGACCATGTCGCCGATCCGCCCCGGAAGCGTCGTGAAGCAGAAGTCGGCGTCAAGGAAGGACTGGCCGTGCCGCAGCGTGAACGTGATCGTCGTTGGGCATTCGCATACCACTTTGTCGTCGGGGGCGGAGGTCTCGTCGACCGTCACTTCGCACAGCCCGGCCGGGACGCCGGTGAACAGGTAGAGGCCATTGTTGTCGGTCACTTCGGTGGCGGTGAGGTCATCGCCCGTCCCAATTTGCCCATCGGGGCCGACGCAACGCAGGCGCACGATCACGCCCGGGATGCCCGGCTCGCCGGGATCATGGATGCCGTCATCGTCCAGGTCGCAGAAGACCAGGTCGCCGATTTGGCCTGGGGGCGTGGGTGTCGGAGTAGGGGTAGGGGTTGGAGTAGGGGTTGGAGTAGGAGTTGGTGTAGGAGTTGGTGTAGGAGTTGGTGTAGGAGTCGGTGTAGGAGTAGGGGTTGGTGTTGGAGTCGGGGTTGGAGTAGGTGTCGACGTTGGCGTTGGGATGTCGCGCTGGAAGACGATATGGTCAAGCGCCCCGGAGCCATTGAGCATCACTTGCATCCAGCGGACGCCGGACGTGGGTCCAAGGTTGACCGTCGCGACCCCATTGTCCCCCGTGCGAATCATATTAAACGTGCGAATCGGATTGCCATTGGCACTAAGCAGAATAATCGTCGGGCTCGGTTCGTTGGCTTCCACGTCAATGATCTTGACGTCGAACAACGTCACGGTTCTCAGCGCCGAGAAATCGAACATCATGAAGTTGCCCGTGATGTTCGCGTCGTCGTCGGGGTCGTCAATGAGGCCGTCACCGTTATTGTCAGTCAAGTTTTCCGCGATGATCAGGACGTTTTCCATCGGCTGGGTATTGGCGTACGGGCCCGATTCGCCCGCGATGCCCACCCCGGGGCCGCCGAAGGCCTGGTTGGGGGTCCCAAGGTCGATGTTGCCCCCGGTGGGGTTCGAGGAATTAAAGATCGTCGCCGTATTGACCGCCGGACCGAAGACGGGGTTGAACCCACTGACGCCGACCGGGCCGACCCCCCCCGGCGCTGAACACCGCGCTAACACGGGTTCCAGGTACAAAACTGCTAAAATTTATCAGTTCTTGTCCGGCGGATTCCTTGATGCCGAACACGGAGCAGATCAGGGCCGTCATGACGACTGCCGGTGAGCAAATACGATGATTCAACATACTCAAGTCCTTCTTGCTGCCTATGGCCTGGCTTTATCCTAGATGACGCCCACGGACCGAGGTGTTTCGTCGACCGCTGGATACGACGGCCGGATGTTAATCTTCAATTTGGCCGGCCGTTCCCCCCTTGAGCTTCCTGCTCGAGGCCACGGACGGTGCGAAAAGCGCAAAGCTGGACTTTGCCGCCACTTCCATTGTAGGCAACTTCTATTCCACGCGAGTCCATTCGATCGCCGCAAAGTCTAGGCCATATCCGGCCCGACCTCGTCGATACGCCCAAACCTAATGCTGACAATGAGTTACGTTGCCCAAAGCGAGAGATCGCCGTCAAAGGCCAGACGCGCTTTTCGCGTCGGGGTGGGTTTTTCGGCCGGCGCATTGCAATCGCTTGCAACCACCCCATGCATCAGGATGCAGCCAAACACGGGAGACGGGGACGGGTTAGCGACTAAAGAACTCTCTTAACGCCGTCAACACTTGATCACCTTCGGCAAAGTGGAAATCGCCGGTCGGCAGGCTGCCCAGGAACGCGCGGCCGTAGTGCTTCGTCCCCACCCGGCGGTCGCAGATCAGCACGGCCCCGCGGTCGGAGCGGTTGCGGATCAACCGGCCGAATCCCTGCCGAAAGCGGATCACCGCCTCGGGGATGATCAGGTGCTCGAAGGGGTCGAGCCTCCGGCACCGCAGGTTCTCGATGCGAGCGTCCGTCAGCGGGTCGCCGGGCACGCGGAACGGCAGGCGGGTCAGAACCAGGCAGCTTAGCGCTTCGCCGGGCACGTCGACGCCTTCCCAAAAGCTCGAGGTCGCGAACAGGACCGAGCCGATCTCGTTGCGGAAGGCTTCGGTCAGCATCGAGCGTCCGCTCTGCCCCTGACGCAGGCATGGGAAGCCGCGTTGCTCCAGCCACGGCGCCAGCCGGTCGAAAACCCTGCCCAGCAACGAGTACGCGGTGAACAGGACAAACGCGCGACCGCGAGACGCCTCGAGTGCCGGACCCAGGAATTCGGCCAGCGGACCGTCGAAATCGCTGACGGTGGGATCGGGCAGGTCCATGGGAATCCCCACGTAGACCTGACGGGCGTAATCGAAGGGTGTATCGAGCAGCAACATGCTGAGATGCCGCGCCGTCGGCGGCTCATCTTCAGTTTCCCCCGGGTCGTGTTCCCCACCTTCAGTCAAGCTGGACGGTCCGCCCGTTCCATCCCCGCCGGCGGCCGGCTCTCCGGCTCCGGGACCGTTTCCGTTTCCAGGCTCCGGGTCTCCCTCGCTCTCGGCCGCCGAGTCCAGGGCGGCGGTTCCCTGAAGCCCGAGCATCAGCGGGTCGTCGGCGCCGATCTGGCGCATGAAGTAGTTGAAATTGCGCTCGACGGCCAGCGTCGCCGAGGTCATGACGACCGTCTTGCAGCGCCGCAGCAGCCGCTCGCGAATTTCGACGGCCATGTCGAGCGGGGCCACGCAGAAAGCCATGTCGGCCGGCCTCCGGCCCCCCCGGCGGCGATACTCCAGCCAACGGCAGCGGCCCTTGGCCTCGCCCAGGAAGCGGATCAGTTTGTTGATGACCGTCTCGATCTTGTTCAGCGAGGATTGCAGCTCGAGGATCGGGGTGGCCGTCACCGGGGCGGCGTCCTCGAGGAACCGCACCAGGGCCCGACCGACTTCTCTCAAGGCGTCCAGATACGGCCGGGCCGCCACCAGGACCGCGCGCAGGGGCTTATCGACCTCCTCTCGCCACCATTCACTCCCCGCATCCTCTTCCTTCACGCGGTGCTTGAGTTCCAGCGGCTTATCGAGCGAAACGTCGGATTGCTGCTCAAACCAGTCGGCCACCCTCGCGACCCCCTCGTCCATCGCGGTCAACAGTTCGTGGTGCATCAGCGGCAGCTCGCGCCCCAGCTTCACCAGCAGCGCGTCGTGCTCGCTCGGCGACAGATCATACACTCCCTCGTGGATTTTGCCGGCGAGATACGTCAAAAGCCCCTCGCCCGTGCGCGGCACGACCAGCCGTCGCATCACGTAGTGCAACGTCCCACGGCTGGTCCGCGCCCCGAAGTAACCGGTGGCGACCTCCTCGAGGTGGTGCGCCTCGTCGATGATGAGGCGATGGAACGCGGGCAGCACGGCCGTGCCGCGATAGTTGTCGGTCTCGGCCCGCACCGCCAGGTCCGACATCAGTAGGTGGTGATTGACGACCAGGACGTGCGCGCGCGCGGCCTTGCGCCGGGCGTTGTAGAAAAAACATTTCTCGTAGAACGGACACCGCGTGCGCAGGCAGTTGTCGGCCTCCGACATCACGCTCTCCCACACGCCGTCGTCGGGCGTGAAGGCCAAGTCCTCGCGGCTGCCGTCCTGTGTGGTCTTGATCCAGGCCTGAATTTCAGCCAGTTGCGACCTCGGTTCACTCAAACTCAGGAAGTCGGGGTTCTGTTTGAGATATTGCGCCTTGCGCCGGCACAGATAGTTGCCGCGCCCCTTCATGAGGGCCGTGTCGAACTTCAGCCCCAGTGCCTGAATCAACAACGGCAGGTCCTTGGAAATGAGCTGTTCCTGTAGGTTGATCGTGCCGGTCGAGATGACGATCTTCTCGTTGTTGCGGATCGCCCAGGCGATCGCCGGCAGCAGGTAGGCGAGCGACTTCCCCGTCCCCGTGGCCGCCTCGATAACGGCCAGCCCGTCGCGATTGAACGCCTCGGCGACCGCCTCGAGCATGTCGACCTGCTGGGGACGTTCCTCGTAGCCGTCGAGCCGTTCGGCCAGCCGGCCCCCGGAACGTAGCCAGTTCTTAAGCTTTTCGATATCGATCGGCTTATGAGCGGGCGGCTCGAACGCTCTGACGATTTGCCGGACCGCGCTGCAATCGTTGTTGACGATGTAGGAGCCGACGCCGCGGCTGCCCAGTTCGCTGCTAACCGCGATATCGGCGTCCGACGGCTCCATGTTCCCCGACGGATGATTATGGATCACGACCTCGCCCGGGCGGGCGTACTGGAGCAACGCGGGGACGGCCTGGCGGTTGCCAAAGGCGTAGGGCTCCACCTCCTCGACGACCCGCTCGGCATTGAGTCGCCCGATGAAAAATACCTCGCAGCCGTCGCTATCGGCGATCTCGCGCCGAATCTCCTCGCGGCACTCGGGCGTGATCAGTCGCTCAACACCGGGCTTCGAGGCCCTGACCGGATCGTACGTCGTCTGGGGTTTGGCCAACGCCATCACTTCTTACTATCAGTTCAAGCACTATTTGAGCGAACTCGAATTAAGAGGATTCCCCTTCTGGATCATGGTCGGCTCCCGACCCATAAGGGCGTGGTGGGGATCAACCCCATCGAGAAGGATTCATGGTGTTTGAAGGGTTTGTGGAAACATCGGCCTTGCCTCTCTCCCAGTTCCGCCACCTTCCGCACTCCCATTTCTGAATCACACCCAACCAATCGAACCTCGACCCTACCACGCCTTGGTCCCAAAGGCGAATGGAAAGAGGCAAAAGAAAAGCGAAAAGAGCGGTCTGCCCATGTCCTTGGGTCTATACGTAGCCCGGCATCAAGCCGCCACATGTGATGTAGTATTTCGGAAAAGTCGATGGGTGACGGCGGGAAACGGGCTTTACGGGTTCACTTCGACCGCGGGGTGAAGCTGGAATTCCACGGGGCGAACTTCACCAGTGAGGGCGGGCTGCCGCTCTATCGGGAGTTGGACGAGGTATTGGGACTGAATGCGGCTCGATGAAATCCGGTTTCTCAGTCTTGTTTCATGGCTCGTGATTTGGGCCTTCACGGCACCCTCCGCCCCCGGCCAACTGGCCGAGCCGGAAGGTGGAGCCGCACCCGATGACCCGATGGCCGTCTTGACGCCAGGTCAATGGGAGGAGGTTGAGCGTTCCATCGACCGGGCGTTGACCTGGCTGGCATCTGAGCAGAAAACCGATGGCTCCCTTCCCACGCATGTAAGTGCCCAGCCTGCCGTGACCAGCCTGTGCGTGATGGCCTTTCTGGCCCGTGGCCACCTGCCAGGCCAAGGCCCCTATGGAGCGACGCTCACCCGGGCGATCGATTACGCCGTCGCCTGTCAGAAGCCGGGGGGACTGATCGCCTGGAGCGGACCGGTCGATGACGGCACCGCCTGGTATCGGAATCATGTGCATCCGACCTACACCGGAATTTATAACCACGCGATCTCAGGCGTGATGCTTTGTGAGGTTTATGGCATGACGGGGAGGGACCGGGACCAGCGGATCCAGTCAGTGATCGGGCAGGCTCTGGATTTCACGCTGGCCGAACAAGACAAACCAAAACGGAATCCTGGAGAAAAGGGTGGCTGGCGCTACCTGCGCCAAGTGCCCGATAACACGGATTCCGACCTGTCGGTCACATCCTGGCAACTCATGTTCCTGCGTGCGGCCCGCAATGCAGGATTTGACGTGCCGGTGGAGCACATCGATCAGGCGATGGGGTTCGTCAAGCGTTGCTGGAGCCCGGACGTGGGTTCCTTCGATTACGGCCTTTCCCGTAATTCTGCGTCGCGAGCCATGGCCGGGGCTGGAATCCTCGCCCTTTCCCTGGGCGTATTGCACCAGATGCCCCAGGCGCGCTCGGCCGCCAAATGGCTGAACGACCGCCCTTTTGTTCAGTATAATCAAGGAATTAACCGCGAGGACCGTTTTCATTACGGGGCTTACTACTGCAGCCTGGGGATGTTTCAGATGGGCGGCCAATATTGGGAGAAGTTTTTTCCGCCTCTGGTGCATACCCTGCTGGCCCATCAGGCGCCCGAAGGCCACTGGCAGCTCGAAGCCCTGCCACCGGGTAGGGACCAGCAATATGGGAAGGCCTACACCACGGCTTTGGCGGCGATGGCGCTGGCCGTGCCGTTTCAATTGGTACCGATTTATCAACGGTGAGGAGATTCATAAACTGCCCACCAGAATCTCCACACTGGCACGGAGGGCACGAGAGCCTTCAAAAAGAATAAAATCGGTTAAGGTGCATTTTACGGATTCGCGAGATGCAACCCTGCCGGCCGGGGCACAAGTCGAGCCTGTCCTCATGCTCGGCCCCGCAGGGGTCGAATGTGACTGGCCGTGGGTGTCAACCCACGGTTCGCGGACCCCCTCATCGCGACGATCCGGAGAGGGTTGAACAATAACGTGATGCGGCCTGTTCGATCCCTTCAGGGTCGTGACCTCTTGGGGACCCATGTCCAGGGGTTGTTACCCCTGGCTATTCATATTGCTCCCTTCAGGGAGCCAGAGAACTAATGTCGTGCACCTACACTTCAGCGACGCGGATTTTTCGGCTTGCCAAATCCGATGGAACGCTCTATGATTCTCGTCCGTGATGTTAGCGACGTTGACTTCAATCAGGAAAGGAGGATCAATCGGCGGCCGTCTCGGATGATGGACGGCCCGCCACCAAGACAAATGACTCGGTCGCCCGTCCCCGGCCAGGGGTCGGGCAGGGGCCAAGAGCAATCCAGTTCCTAGCGAACCGCCCAAGCAGAAAACCGGCCGTCTCCGCCATCCGTGGCATGGGGTCGGTACCCGTTGTTACCGTTGACGTAGTCCTTCCGGACCGCTGCACTGACGTGCGCAGTGACCATTCCAGCAGGAGATCGAGCCCATGACCAGTACCCTCGCCCTACGCCCTTCGCATTCCAACCACACGCCTCAAAAACTCTTCTATCGCATCAACGAAGTCGCCAAGGTGACCGGCCTGAAGCCGTACGTCTTGCGCTACTGGGAAACGGAATTCCGCGAACTCGCGCCGGCCAAGGACCGCTCGGACCAGCGCCGCTATCGCCCCGAGGACATCGAAGTCGTTCGGGCGATCCGCCGCCTCCTCTACGAGGAACGCTACACGATCAAGGGCGCGCGCCAACGGCTGCGCATTGAACTGCGTAAGAGCCGCCACAACGGCTCGGGCGGCGATCCTTCCGACGCGGCGAATGGAAAGGCGCAGTCCGTCACGCCCGCACGCACGGCGCCCGAGACCCAACGACTGGCGACATCGCTACGCAACCTGCGAGGCGAGGTCGATTCACTGCTCGCGCTGGTAAGTTGATCGCGCCGGCATAAGCGCGCTTCACGACTCACTGTCACACCGCCCTTGGTCCACGCGGCCGGGCGCTCTCGGCCTTGGCCCTGGCCTTGGCGCTGTGGAAGAGTGTTCCAGTGCGCAACCCCGCCCGTCATTCGCGGTTGCCACTGGCGTTTTCTTGCGCCACCTCCTAACCTGGGAAGCGAGAACTTGGCGGATGAAGGATGGGGGGATATGTCAAAGGAATTACTCGACGCAGCGGCACTCCACGAGGCGATCGAGGGACTGGCGGCAAAACTGGTCGACCACGCCGACGCCGCCGACAAGGTCGCGCTGATCGGCATCCGCACCCGCGGCGTACTCATGGCCGAGCGTCTGCGGCGCGTGTTGGCCGAGAAACACAATTGGTCCGTGTCGCTCGGGATTTTGGACATCACCCTTTATCGCGACGACCTCTCGACCATGGCCCCCCACCCCATCGTCGGCCAGACCGAGATCGACTTCGACGTCGACGGCAAGACGATCTATCTGGTCGACGACGTGATCTATACGGGTCGCACCGTTCGCTCGGCGATCGACCAGATCGTCGATTTCGGTCGGCCCAGCGCCATCCGTCTGGTCGTGCTGGTCGATCGCGGCGGCCGCGAGTTGCCGATTCAGCCCGACCTTTGCGCCCTCAGGGTCGATGCGGGCGAGGATGAGGTCGTCAAGGTCTGCTTCGAGCAATCCGACGACTCTGAGCGGGTGCTGCTGGCCTCGCGCAACGATTTCCGGGTCCAGGAGGCACCATGACCGGGCCGCCGCGGGGCCGCCTGATCGTCATCGAAGGGATCGACGGCACCGGTAAAAGCATGCTGGTCGCCGCCCTGGCGCGGGCTTTGTCCTCGGGCGGCGTCGATGCCGCTACGTCGGCCGAACCCACCGACGGGCGCCACGGCCGCAAAATCCGCGAACTGGCCGCCACCGGGCGACACAACGTCACTCCCCAGCAGGAAGCCGAACTCTTCCTGCTCGACCGCCGCGATCACGTCGATCAAGTCATCAAACCCGCCCTCGCCGCGGGGCGCACCCTGATCCTGGACCGCTATTATTACTCGACGATGGCCTACCAGGGTGCCCGCGGCCTCGACCCGGCGCAGATCGAGCAGCGCAACCGCGCCTTCGCTCCCGAGCCGGACCTGCTCGTGATCCTGGAACTCCCGGTGCAAGAAGCCCTCGAACGCATCACCCAAAAACGCGGCTCGGCCCCCGATCACTTCGAAGGTGAGGCTTACCTGGAAAAAGTTGATCAAGGCTTCAAAACGATTCACCACCCGAGCATGCTGCGCCTCGACGCTCGGGCCTCAACCGAGGAGATGGTTGGTCGAATTCTCGCTGGGCTGGAGCGCGCTTAGGAACCATCCGGCGCGCCTCCCGGTGGGCCATCACTTACCCCGCTCCCGGCAGCTCCTCGTCGGGGGGCGGGATGACTTCGGCCAGGTCTTCGGGTTTGCCGTAGCGGTTCAGATAACGATCGCGCTCCCAACGCCAGGCCTCCTCGGGGATCGTCCGGACGCCGCCGAGAGCCTGGGCGAGGACCAGCGTCATGGCTGACTTCTCGATGACCTGACACGCCGCGACCGCTTCTTCCAGGCTGCGTCCCCCGGCCATCGTGCCGTGGTTGCCGAGCAGGACTGCACAGGCATCGGGGCCGATGGCCTCGAGCACGGCGGCGGTCATCTCGAGGTGTTTGCCCGAGGGGACGTGGCGCGAGCACTGGACCTCGCCGCCGATGATCTCGGCCATATCGTCGGACAGGACGGGGATCGAGCGGCCGGCGCAGGCGCAAATCGACGCCCACGGCGAGTGCGTATGGATCAGTGCCCCAAAATCGGGCCGATCCAGCATCAATCGACGGTGCATTTCGCACTCCGAGGTGGGCAGCCGATGGCCCCTGGCGATCCGGCCCTCCCAGCCGACCACCACCAAATCCTCCGGCCTCACGTCGTCGTACTTCATGCGCGAAGGCGTGACCAGGACGCCGTCCTCGACGCGCACCGAGACGTTGCCGCTGGTGCCGATGATGTAGCCCAGTTTGTCCCGCAGCCGCAGGCAGGTCTCGATTACCTCGGTGCGCAGGTCGATCGTGTCCCCAAAAGGCTGGGCCTCCGGATTTGCCATGCCTATCCTCCGCGCGGCATCGATCCGCTCACCTCATACGGTGGTCGTTAATCTCCTGGCGAGCAATCCCGTCGTCTCCGGCCAGCCCATCAGGGCGTTCATGGCCTGGATGGCCTGGCCGCCGGCCCCCTTGGTCAGGTTGTCGATGGCCGCCAGGACGATCAGCGCGCCCCCGTCGCGGTCGACGACGGCCGCCAGGTCGCAGAAGTTGGTCATCATCACGCCAGCGGTGGTCGGCGTCGCCCCCCCCGTCAGCACCCGGATAAACGGCTCACCTCGATAGTAGTCCCCATACCACCCGTCAACGTCGGTCTGCCGGACCTCGCCCTTGAGCGAAAGCGTGATGGTGAGGAATTCGCCGCGCGTGATGGGGATGAGGTGCGTCGTGAACGTCACGCGCAACGGCCGGCCGGCGAGCCGTTCCAGTTTTTCCTCGATTTCGGGCCGATGGCGGTGGCAGCCCACCTTGTATGCCTTCAGCGACTCGTTGCACTCGGGAAAATGGTAATCAGGCCCCGGAGCGCGACCCGCGCCCGAGACCCCGGTCAGCGCATTGATCACGATGCCGTCCAGCTCAAGCTCGGCTTCATGGGCCACGAGCGGCGCCAGGGCCAGCAGCGCCGCCGTCGGGAAGCAGCCGGGGATGGCCACGGCCGGCGAACCCGGAATGTCCTCGCGGAACAGATCGGGCAGGCCGTAAGGCGTCCTGTCGTTCAACTCGGGCGCGAGATGTTTGACGTTGTAGACCGATTCGTAGCGCGCGACCGAATCGAAGCGGAAATCGGCCGACAAGTCGATCACCTTGATCCCGGCTTCCACGAGCTGGGGACAGTATTGCTGGGCCACGGTGTGGGGCAGAGCCAGGAACACCAGGTCGCACCGGCGCGCCATCGCCCCCAGGTCGATCGGCTCGATCTCCAGGTCGATTTGCCCCCGCAGGGCGGGGAAGTAGGCGGCGGGCGGTTCAGGCGCTTCCACTCGACCCATCAGACAGGTCAGCCCGACTTCGGGGTGACCCGGAAGCAGCCGCAGCAACTCGCCCGCCGTATATCCCTTGGCCCCTAGTATGCCGACTTTGATCATCGATGACCTCTCGCTCGCCCACGGCGAGTGGCCCTATCATATGCCGCCGGACCGCTCAGTTTCACGCTAAAAACCTCACGGTCCAACTCGTGGCGGGGCTGACCGTCTCCTAAAACGAGCCGACCTCGCCGCCGGGGGTGGCCTGAATGCACAAACGGCCCCCGTCCGCCAGGGGGCGAACGAGGGCCGCTATTGAATCCCATAAAGAGGTGTCGAGGAGCGTGGACTCACCGGCGTGGTCGGCCCATCGCCCGCGCCATCCCCGATGACCGGTCAGCCAAATTCCGCGGATTGCAACCTAGGCCAGCGCCTGGCTCAGCTTGTCCATCAGGTCATCGGCCTGGCGCGATTGCTCGGTCAACTCGACGATTTTGTTCTCAAGTTCCCGGCAATGCGACTCCAGTTCCTCGATTTTCGATTCCAGTTCCTCCATCTGGAGCTGCTGGTCGCGGATGACTTCGTCTTTCTCGCCGGCCTCTTGTTTGATCTCTGAGACCCGTTCCAGTATTTGGTCAAGACTCATCGTGGTCATCTTCCATTCCTCCCGAACTTTGGGTGCCGTATACACCCCGCCAGCCAGATAGAAGGCTGCACTGGATTTTCGTATCGTCAGGATTATACGTCATCTTAAGGCCAATGACCACAAAAGTCTAGGGCCCTGTCGCCGTCCCGATGCCCCCTGGCCGCCCCAGATATTGGGATCTCGTTGACTTACGCCCCTATGCACTGTAATAAAACATGCTCGGCGTGATGCGTGCGCGGTCCAAGGCCCAATTGCACCGGGTGCCCGTCACCCAGCCGTCTTTGGCGGTGCGCCGCGGTTGCCGATCCAATTCAACTCATGAGTCACCCGAATGCCCCCCAAATACTATCTCCCTGAACTCACCCGCAACCCCGTCACCCGGCTTCGATACCGCTATCGCGAGCATCGCGAACCGGTGCCCGACGCTCCCCAAAACGTCCAAATCCAGACGATCTCGGGCTGCAACGCCAATTGCATCTTCTGCCCCAACAAGAAGACCGAGCTCGAAATCCCGGTCGGGCGGCGCATGGATTGGGACCTCTATCGCTCGATCGTCGATCAAGCCGTCGAGCTGGGCGTGCGGCGCATCTCGCCGTACCTGATGAACGAACCGCTGATGGACCCCGAGTTCCCCGAACGCGCCGCCACCATCGCCAAGCGGAAGAAACCCTGGCAGTTCAGCAAGGTCAACTCGCACGGCGGGATGCTGAGCGAGCGGATGGCCAAGGGCATCCTCGACTCGGGGCTGGACCGGATCAACTTCTCGGTCCATGGCCTGGACCCCGAGATCTATCGAGAGGTCATGAAAATCCCGCTGCAAAAGACGCTCGACAACATCGACCGCCTGCTCGAACTCAAGCGCGCGGGCGGATACAAGAAACCCCGCATTCGCGTGGTGATGCTCCTCACCAATTACATCGAGCCGCAAATGGACAAGATCAAGGAGTACTGGAACGGACGCGGCGTGAAGATCAACCTGAACCAACTCGAGAACCGCGGCAGCCACAAGGCGATCAAGAGCGACGAGATCGCCGTGCGCGAGCTGCAAAACTTCGACTGGTGCAGCCGCATGTTCGAGCAGATGTATATCCTCCACGACGGCCGCCTGGTCCAGTGCTGCGCCGACTGGGAACAATCCGCCGTCATGGGCGATGCCAGTAAATTTGACCTACGCGAGATCTGGAAAAACCAAACCTACCTCAACTTCCGCCGCAACTTCCTGACCGGCAACGTCAAAGGCACGATCTGCGACGGCTGCACCAAGGACGGGGCGGGGAGTGAGTTCGATGATTGACACTCGCCTGCGCTGAATCTTAAAGAAAGCCGGTGGCGGAACACAGAGACCGCCGAAGAGGGGCGGCATCATGTTCATGAATCCATCATCCATAAGGCAGTCAATCACGCCGAAAGCGTCCAACTTGTTCAATGTGATTCGCCGGCCGTCTTGCGCAACATCAACACGCCCGAGGATTACCAGGACATGCGTTGATCTCCGCCGCGCGCACAGTTCTGTAATCGCGGCGACATCCGACCCAAACGATCGAGTCCTCACTCCAAATCCTTCAACTGTTTATCACCAGGTAACGTCGCAGAAGTGTTCTAGACGCCGTGGACATCCGTCACAAGGACAATGTTAAACGGGAGATGGCCAACGACCGGATCAAGCGTCACGGCCCGGCGTCATGGTCCGGCGTCACGGTTCGGGCTCACGGGCCGGATAAGCGTATCGAGGACGACCAGCGGTTCGGGGCCGGACGGCTTGATGGTCGCGTGCATTCCGCGTGGAATTCCAAAGTGGTCATGTTCGCCGACCTCGCGCTCGGCAGGCCCGATTGAGACGATGCCCCGCCCTCGCGTCACGCCCACGATGGAGTAATCGTCGGGCGCGAACGTGAATCCGGCGGGTCCGACGCGCGTCAGGTTCAGCTCCAGGCCGCCGCTGTCGGGACGGCCGGTCGCCGTGTGCGGGATGAGCGTTGTTCTCATCGTTGACTCGGCCGCTTCCGCCTCGACGATGCGCCGTTCCAGGTAGACCATGTGTTCAAACGGCGGGTCCTCGCGCTCGACCGGCGACAGGTCATCCACGGAGCGCGTTTGCGCTTCCACGTCCAGGAACACGCCCCATCCGCCGTGGAGGAGTGAGCCGAAGATGAACGGGACATGATGGATTTGCTCGCTCGTGTTGACCCAACCGTGGTCGGTCTGGGGCGGGATCGGCATGGCGTAGCCTTCGTCAACGGGGGCGCGGGCGTTTGCGAGCACCGTGAGGCCGTGGGTCGGGTTGTAGCCGAGGTGGATCTCAACACCGTGGAGATGACGGTGCAGCGGCACGTCGCGCGCCTCGCCCCCCAGGTAGGCGAGGTTCCACGAATGATGATCGCCATAGACCAGTGGAACGATGATGATGCCGAGATTGGGGACGACGAAGCTCCCTTGCTCGGGGGCCTCGGTGTCGCGCGCGAGGTGAATCCCACAACTCGTTGTGATCGCCTCGATGAACCGGATGAAAAGCTGGCCGATCCGCATGCATTCGGGATCGTGGGATTCCTGGTGAGCACGCTGGAGGCTATCGATGACGCGCAACGCGCCGTGGTGATAGCGGTGGAGCGTCGAGATCACGGCCCTGAAGTCCATGGGCACCGGGTCCATGCCCTGGTTGGCCAGGTCCGTCAGTGCCTCGGTCGCCCGCGCGCGATAGGCGGCCGAAAGAGGGGCGGAGGCGGGACGCGCCAGCAGTGCCTGCCCGGTCGCGTGAAAAGTTCCGATGGTGTGCAGGCGGAAGGCGTAACAGTAAAGCCGCGCCAGGTCGATCTCTTCCGGTGTGACGGCCTGGGGGTCGCGGTGTTTCTTATGGCACGCGTTGGCCTTTTCGATCAACGACCCATAGGCCGGATGCATTTTGAGTTTCATCGGATCCCCCGCGGGGTGCTTGGGTCGGATGCGGTTGGGAACATCGACGCGCGCCTCGGACCGTTTCACGCCGCACTGGCTGCTTCATCGACCATCAAACGCCGGAGCCGGCAAGATTGATGATGATGCCCCCCTCCCCGCGGGTGTTTTGTACCACTGCGTACCGATTGAACTCAACCGTCTTGGCCCTCTCAATAACCTTGAAGTCTCTACTTGAAATCGCAGACCACGATGGACGGGGAAGCGCCGTATTACGATGCGAGCAACGGAACGCTTCGGGTGGGAGACCTGTTGGCAACTTGATTGGGTCCGTCCAATCCGTGTTCGATGATTCAAACCCCCACCGCTTCGGCCATTTGACGTGGCACATGCTCGCGGAACCCTCCCAAAATCGAATCCGCCGTCACGGCGTCCGCCTCGGCCTCGAAGTTTAGAATCAACCGATGCCTCAACGCCGGCAGCACACCCGCCTCGACGTCGGTGTAGCTCACGTTGAATCGCCCATCGAGCAAAGCGCGGATCTTCGCGCTGAGGATCAGGGCCTGCGCACCGCGTGGGCTGGAGCCGTAGCGGACGTATTGCTTCACCGGGTCCGATGCGAATTCGCCCTCGGGATGCGTCGCCAGCGTCAGGCGCACGGCGTAGTCCTGGACGTGTTCGGCGATGACAACCTCGCGCGCCAGCTTGATCCAGTCTAGCACCGTTTCGTGTTTCATGATCACGCCGAGGTCGGCTTCGTCCTTGCCGGTGGTCCGCGTCAGGATTGTGTTGAGCTCTTTGCGGTCGGGCAGGCCGAGGAGGATTTTGAAAAAGAATCGGTCAAGCTGGGCCTCGGGCAGCGGGTAGGTGCCCTCCATCTCGAGCGGGTTCTGGGTGGCCATGACGAAAAACGGCGGCTCCAGTTCCAGGTGCGTGCCGCCGACGGTGACGCGCTTTTCCTGCATCGCCTCGAGCATCGCGGATTGGGTTTTGGGCGTGGCGCGGTTGATCTCGTCGGCCAGCAGGACGTTGGTGAAGATCGGTCCCTTCTCGAACACGAACTCGCGCCGCCCCTGGGGCGTCTCGTTGATCAGGTGCGTGCCGACGATGTCCGAAGGCATCAGGTCGGGCGTGAATTGGATACGCGAGAAGTTTAAATCGAGCACGCGCGAGAGGGTCGAGACCAGCAGCGTCTTGCCCAGGCCCGGCACGCCTTCGAGCAGGCAGTGCCCGCCCGAGAAAAGCGTAATGAGCACTTGCTCGATGATCGGATCGTTGCCGACGATGACTTTCTGGATCTCTTGGCGCAGCCGGGTGAAGTCCTTCTCAAATTGCTCGGCCTTCATTTGGAACTCATTCATCTTTGCCTTCTCCTTGCTCGGGTTTCTCCAACCGGCCTCTCGCTCGCTTGCGCGCGGCGAGGAGTTGGCCGGTGTAGGTATCTTGTTTTCTGGTTTCCTTTTTTGCGGAGGCGGTTGCGGTCCCTTTGGCTAGAGCGGGCTGGGTCACCTTGCGCGGTTCGGCGGCCGCCAGCGGCGACCTATCGATCTTTACCTCGCGCAACGAGGCGAGGAATGCCTCGCGGTCGGCCTCGACCGGCGCGCCGCGCGAGCGGACCTGCTCCTTGACCTCGAGTAATTGATCGGTCGGCCCCACGGTCGCCGTCCTTCGCACGCGCAGCCGCGCGGCCAGCCAGTTTCCCGCAAACGTCAGTCCCTCCGCGATGTCTCCCCAACCGATGATCACGCGCCGCATGAAGACGTCCATCAGCAACACGAACAGAGCGGCGGTCAACAGGACCGGCCACAGCGGCCGCGGATCGCTGAAGCTGGTCCGGTCGTGCGTGAACACGGGGCTGTCGGCTTCGAGCACGTCCCCGCCGGTGATGTCCGCGAGTTCATAGAGCAGGGCCTCGTTCGAGCGCGAGTTCTGGAACTCGGGCGAATAACTCAACGTGGCGCCGCCGGTCAGCAGCTCGCCCTCGTCGGTTCCGTCGCCGCCGACGCCGATGGAGGTTGCCCCGAGCATGTAAGCGCCCGCCTCGTCCGCGTCGAACGTTCCCTCGTATCGACCGGGCCCCGTCTGACGCAGTTCAACGGGCTCCTTTTCGAGCGAAGGCGCGATGACGGAGCCGGCGATGTTGAGAAAGTTGCGGAATTCGCCCTGGTTGTCCACCGCGTCGACCGTGATCCTGCCTTGCGAGCCTTCAACGTCCATCCGTATTTGGTAATTCTGATTAAAGGGCGCCCGCAGCGACCAGCGGACGGTCTGGGCCCAGAATTTCGCGTACTCCGCCCAGGTCGTCCAGGCCTGCGCCCAACGTTCCTTGGCGTCCGAGGTGAACGCGAGCGTCTTGCCCAGCCCGTGACGCCAATGGGCGTAAAGAGGATCGCCCTTGTGCGTTTCCAGAGGGATGTCGGCCAGACTCTTGGGGCTGGTGGCCACGTAACCCAAAAGCTGGGGATAAACCTCGCCCAGCCCGATCAGCGCCGCCGAGTATTGCTTGCTGACCGGCGCGAACGGCTCTTCGATGAGGAGCGATTTGCGCACCGTGGCGGCCTCCTTGATGAAGATCTGCGGCAGGTTGTTGTAGGAGGTCGGGTTATAATAATTGCCGCCGCCCAGGCGGGCCAATTCGCGCATGACCACGGTGTCGCGCGGCGAGTGTGGATTGATGCAGACGGTGCTGATGCTGATTTTGGCGGCCCTGATTTTCTTCGCCAGCGTGGGGTTCGGCGTTTGCGGATCGCCGTCGGAGATGACGACGATGTGTTTCACGGAAGCGCCGCTATCGACCAGGGCTTCGTAGGCCATTTGCAGTGTCCGGTCGAAGCTGGGCATGTCGCCCCAATCCACGTTGGCGAGCAACCCCCTCATCCGCGACTTGGAGCCGACCGGTTGCAACGGGAACAGCCAGCGCTCTCCATCGCGCCATGAATAATACATCACGCCCATCAGGTCGCGGGGCGAGAGGACGTCGAGCGCCGCGTCGACGACTTGCTCGGCCCAGTATTGGCCTTGCGGGATTTCGACGGTGTGGACGATGGGCACGAGCGCCCCTTGGGGCATGATTTTCTCGTTCTTGATCTCCATCTCGACCGGCAGGACGCGCTCGATGGGCGAGTCGTTGTAGCCGCCCGCGCCGAAGCTGTTCTCGCCGCCGATCATCATGAACCCGATCCCCAGGTCGTGGACGGCGCGTTCGATCATCAGCAGTTGATCGCGCGTGAACTCCGAGGCATGGACGTTGTTGAAGATGATCGAGTCGTAACTTTGCAGGTCGCGCAGGCTGAAGGGCAATCCCTCGGGCGGGACGACCTCGACGTTGATCTTTTCACTCTGGAGCATGGCGGGCAGCATGGCGCTGGGATCGAGGTCGCCGTCGACCAGCAGCACGCGTGGCTCGCCCTCGCCGTAGGTAAACCCATAGGCGCGGTTGTTCTCGGGGATCAGGTCGTCCTCGACGTCGAGCTGGACTTCAAACGTGTGGAAGCCGGCCTCGCGCACTTCGGTGGGGACGACGAAGACGTTCTTCTTGCCCGCTTCGAGCTGGACCACCTCGTGGACGATCAGGTCGCCGTCTTGATGGATGCTGAGTTTGCCCTCGGTCGCCTGGCGCGAAGTGGCGATGATCTTCAAGTCGAACGGCTCCTCGAGGCTGACGCGATGCTCGACGATCGCCTTTTCCACGATGATGTCGTTGCGGTTCACGTAGCGCAACGGCACGACGTCGACGGTGATATCGGAGGCGGCGGCGGTGCGGGCGGCGGCGGCGACGTCGCCGGCGTTCTGATTGCCGTCGCTGAGCAGGACCACCCGCCGCTGGGCGCCGCCCACGAAACAGGCGCGCGCGAGTTGCAACGCGTCGGCCATGTTGGTGTTGGAGCGGTCGATGACCGACTGGAACTGGTCGATCTCGATCGCGCCGGCCCGCGCCGGGCTGTGTTCGACCGAGGCGTTGGCGCCGAAGACGATCACTCCGGAGCGATCGTCGGCCTTCATGTCATTGAGCTTCTCGCGGACGTAAGCCAGGGCGTGCTCGCGCTGCTCGGCGGGCAGGCTGTCAGAGCCATCAACGAGGAAGAAAACGGTCAGTTCCTTCGAGTGCCGCGCCACCCGGGCCCCGGCCAGCGCGCCCACGAAGAGCAAAATAAGTGCCACCCGCAACCCCACCGCCACCCGCCGCCGCGCGGGCGAGAGCATCTGCAAGCGCCGCGCCATCAACAGCACATGCGCCAGCACCGGCACGGCAATCAGGAGGAGAAGGGGATGGGCGAACTGAAGTTGCATGGTCCGCGATCAGATCAACTTTGTACATTCAAAGCGTGAGTAAACAACACACAAGAAACCATTGGGCTTATTTTTCATTACAATTAAACCTCTGATCCGTGCACATCCGTAAAATCCGCGTCCCATTCTTCCCCGCCCCCGTCTCTACGACTCATTAACCCGAACACGATCCACCAGCCACTGCGCCGGAAAAACCTGCACGCGATGATTGTTCGTGTCGGCGACGTAAATCCGGTGGTCCGCCCCCAGGGCGACGCCCCAGGGGGCCGCGAAGTCGCCGGGCGCGGAACCGGGCCGGCCGTAAACTGCTTTCGGGTTTCCCCGGGCGTCCAGGCACTGGATTCGGTTGTTCCCGTACTCGATGACAAAAAGCTCTCCTCCGGGGCCGAGCGTGACATCATAGGGATAATTAAACTCCCCGGCCTCGCTTCCAACGCCGCCCCACGTCGCCAGGTGTTCGCCCTCGGTCGTGAACGTCTGGATGCGATGGTTGCACGTGTCGGCGACGATGATCCGGTCGTCGGGCGTCCAGACGAGTCCCAACGGTCGCTGGAACCGGCCGTCCTCCTGACCGAAACCGCCCCACTGATCGAGGAAGCGTCCCTCGCGATCGAATTTCATCACGCGGTCGGTCAGGCCGTATTCGCTGAGGTAAATGGTCCCTTCGGCGTCGACGGCGACGTCGGTGGGATAGATCATGCGGCCGGGCTGGTCGCCGTATTCGCCGAATTGATCGACCAGCCGGCCGCCGAGCGAGTAGCGCAGGACGCGGCTGTTGTGCGTGTCGGCGATGAGCAACGTCGTGGTCGTCGGGTCGGTTTCATCGAAGACGATGCCGGTCGGCGTTCCGTTGTCGATCTTGGGCAGTTTCCAGGAGATCAGCTCTTCGCCGCCGGGCGTCAGGATGATGACCCGGCCCGTCTTGTCGGTCACGGCGACGCGCCCGTCCGAAGCGACGGCCAACCCACGCGGCGAAGAGAAACATCCCGGTCCGCTTCCGCGCCGACCGATGACCAGGGCCGGTCCGTCGTTTTCCGCGTTCGATGCCTCATTCAACGTGCAGCCGCCGAGGAAACACACCGGCATGGATAAAGTAATAATGAGGGTTAAACTAAGACCGAGCGGATGGAGAGAAGGGCCAGGCAAGTTTTCGCCAGTATCTTCATCAAGACGAAATTCGACGTTGAACACATGCGAGGTCCGAAGGAGCCGTTGTCCCCAGCCGCTCTCCCAGCCCTCGGGCTTTGCGCGGTTCCCCCGCTCCCCTACTCCTCGGGTTTCGCGAGTATCTCTCGCTCGCTCTCGGCGGCGGGGGTGGCTTCTTCGGCGCCGTCGCTGTATTTAATCGCGTCGTAGTAGTCGCGGATGAACGACCGCATTTCGAGCGGCATGGGGTCGTTTTGGATGGTGTCCTCGGCCTGCTGGGCGTATTCGACGCGGAGCGTTTCGAAGTCGGTGGATATCTCGCCGGGCGTCTGCTGGCCGGGGACTTTCAATCGGGCGATGATCTTGCCCGGTGTCATCTGGCCTTTGATTCTCCTTTTCTGGAAGCCGACGGCCCCCTCTTCACCGGGCCGGACCGCGCCGCTGCCCCCTCCCCCTGAGCCGGCCCCGCGCCCGCGATTGGAGCCGGGCCTCCAGCTACCGATTCCCGAGCAGCTTGAACACAGTCCGTCACCCAAGCATGTCCCGCCGCACTTGCCGCACTTTCCCGGTTTGCTGCACAGCACCGCCTTGTGTCCGTCCATGTCGTAACTGATCTTGTCGAGGGCATCGAGTTCCTTGAGCAGGGCTTCCATATCGAGCATGCTCGAGGCGGCGTCTTCGAGGCCGGCCAGCGCCGAGTTGAACTGGCCCTCCGACATCATCTGGGCGGCCCCCGCCAGGCACTTGCTCAGCTCCGATTCCTTGCCCATCTTCATCGATAGAGCCTTAAGCTCCCGCTCCAGCGCCTTGCGCTCCTGTTCGGAGAGCTGGCCGCTCTGGAGTTTCTTCTTGAGCTCCTGGAGGGCCTTGGCCGCCTGCGCGAAGTCGCCCTTCTTCATCGCCTTCTGGATCGGCGCGCTGAAGCGCCCGGCACCCTTGGAGTCCATGCTGGCGGCCTTTTCGAGCTTCTTGGCGAGCTCCGAGCGACGGCTTTGGAGCTTTTCGGTGAGTTTGTCGGCGCGGGCGGCGGCTTGTTCGCGCGTGATCTGGCCCTCGCGCAGTTGCTTGGCGAGCTTGTCGATCTTGCGCTCGACGTGCTCGGCGACCCTCGGTTTGGTGGTCTCGTTGATCTTCTCGGCCATCTCCTCGAGCTCCTTGCTCGCCTCCTTGCGCAGGGCCTTGGCGGTGATGGCTTTCTTGGCTTGCTCGTCCTCCTGGGTCTTGGCGAGCAGGTCGAATTGCGGCATCAGAAACCAAATGAGGGTAAAGGTGGCCGTCGGGGCCAGTGCCCAGTTGACCTGGCGGCCGAGCCGCATCGGGAAGGTCCGGGCCGGGCGGATCGAGTGGGCGTGCTCGACGGCGTCGCCGAGGACGGCGACTTCGGCCTGGTTGCGTGGCTGGGCGACCTGCAGCGCGGTCGAGAGCCGCTCTTTGAGCCCCAGGACCTGGTCGGCCTCGATCGCCGCCTGCATCAACTTCATCCGGCCCACGCACGCCCAAATCAGCAGCCCCGCGCCCCCGGCACCGAGGACCCACGGGAAGACCCCGTCGATCTCGAACGGCAGGATGACCAGCCGACTGACCAGGACGATCAACGCCAGGGCCAGCGCGGTCCAGCCGACCGCCAGCAGGGTCTTGCGGCAGAAATCGATCCAATTAAGCCGCCTACGGACCGCTCGAAGTTTCTTCAAGAGCTGCGGGGCCATGGTTTTGGACTCCTTCTGGTTTCAAACGAGGGTGCTGGGCCGGCGCGCGCCGGATAAAGTTATGGTTTTCAAGGGTTCATTGAACCACTAATCTTGTGGCCGGGTCAATCGATTTGGGGAACGACGACGCGGACCCCTGAAACTTTTGAGGGCATCCGGCGTCTTTAAATCGAGGGCGATACAGACCTCTGCTCCCATTGGCGGACCCACGGGCCACAAACCCCTGTGAATTGGACGTCGCGGCAGGCGGAAAGTTGCTAAAAAGTTGGGAGTGGAAATGAAGGCCGAGATCAGGGTCCCGGGGGCCTCTTGCAAAAGGGAACCTCCAAAAATCCGGTTTGCAGTCGTCCCTACGGGACTCCAATTCGTTATCGGTTTGATTTCCCGCCTTCGCCGAGGCTACGGCGGGCTGAAAGCAATCGTCCCTGCCGGGACTGAATTTTTGGAAGCGCCTAAAAGTGAATGCGGGCTCGCGTCCTTCATTTGCTTGGTCGCGGCCCTTCTCACGGGATTGGTCCCGACACTGACCGGCTGTGGAGGGGACGCGGGCGGAGACTGGGTCGTCGTCTACACCGCCCTCGATCAGATCTACTCCGAACCGATCCTCGAGGGGTTCGAGCGGGAGACGGGGATCGAGGCGCGGGCGGTTTACGACACGGAGGCGGCCAAGACGACCGGCCTGGTGGCGCGGCTGCTGGCCGAGCGCGAGCGGCCGCGTTGCGACGTGTTTTGGAACAATGAGATCATTCAGACCCTGCGGCTCAAGAATGAGGGGCTGATCGAGCCATACCGGTCGCCCGGGGCCGAGGCCGTCCCCGCGGGCTACAAGGACCCCGAGGGCCATTGGACCGGTTTCGCCGCCCGCGCCCGGGTCTTGGTGTTCAACACCGAGGAGTTGAGGCGAGACCAGGTTCCCAACACGATTCTGGACCTGCTCGACCCGCGGTGGCGTGGGCGGGTGGGTATGGGCTACCCCCTGTTCGGCACGACGGCGACCCATGGGGCGGTGCTTTACGCGGGGTGGGGAGAAGAGCGGGCACGGGAGTTCTTCGCGGGGCTGGCGGCCAATGAGGTCCAGATCATGGAGGGCAACGCGACGGTGTGCCGGGCCGTGGCCGACGGAGAATTGCCGCTGGGCCTGACCGACACCGACGACGTCAACCTCCAACGCTCGCAGGGGCGACCGGTCGACTGGGTGCTGCTCGACCACGAGGGCCGGGGCGCACTGCTCATCCCCAATACGCTGGCCCTGATCAAGGGGGCGCCCAACGCCGAGGCTGGGCGCCGCCTCATTGACTATCTGCTGACGCCCGAGGTCGAGACACGGCTGGCCGGCTCGCCGTCGGCGCAGATCCCACTGATCCCCGCGGATGAGACCGATCTGCCCCCCGTCGTGGCCGATCTGGCCGCGCGCCGCTTCATGGACCCCGATTTCGAGCGGGCCGCCCCTCTGCTGCCCAAAAGCGCCGACATGCTCAAGTCGATCTTCGCCCGGCCATGAACTCGCCGCCGCTCGACGGCCACCCAGCGTTGAACCAGGGGGCGGGCTGGGTCATCCCGGCGGCGTTCGTGCTCTTCATTGTGCTGCCCGTGCTGGTCTATTTCCTGGATCGGCCCTCTGAAGCGCTCGGGGTATTGAGCGATGCAATTCAGTCGCGGGACGAAGCGGTTCGGCTGGGCCGGCTGCTCGGGCGTAGCGTGTGGATCGCGGCCCTGGCGGCAACGCTGGGCACGGCCATCGGCGTTCTGTTTTTTGTGGCGTTCCATCCCTTGTCAACGACGCGACGTGCGGTTATCGGGTGCGCGGTTGCGGTGCCATTTCTCGTCCCGGGTCAGATTGTGGCGATCGCCTGGATTCAGGCTTGCGGGCGGGCGGGGTGGCTGACCCGCTTGCTGGCCGATGCGGGGCCGTTGGGGCCTCTGGCCGGTGGGTTGCCCGCGACCCTATACTCGACGGCTGGTTGCGCGTTGATCATGGCCCTGCACCTCTATCCCATCGCCCTGGCCCTGGCTTGGTTGGGCTGGCGGGCCACGGCGCGCGCCCCGTTGGAAGCGGCCTCGACGTTGATGCCCGCGGGCCGGTTGTGGTGGACGCTCCTGGCGGGCTGGTTCCGGCCCTGGCTGCTCGTCGCCTGGCTCATCCTTTTTATCCTGTGCCTGCTCGATTACTCGGTCCCGCTGCTGCTGCGCCGCCACGTTTTCACCGTCGAGATCGTGAGCGCGTATGACATCTATTTCGACGCGGCTCAGGCGCGCGGTCTGGTGCTTCCGTTGTTGGTGATCTCCCTGGCGGCGAGCGCGCTACTGGCCCGGCTGTTGGTCATGAGGCGATGGCCGGCGTTGGGGCATGGATCGGACCGCTTGCCCACCTTGCCGCCGCTCAATGCCGGAGTTCGGCGCGTTTTCATCGTTTGCGGCTTGATCGTGGCCGCGCTCGCCCTGCTGGTTCCTTTGGGGACGTTGCTCGGGATGGCGGGCGGTTGGGGTGCCTATCGCAACGTGTTCATCAGTGCCCGCGAGCAGGTTCTGACCAGCTTGTGGTGCTCGGCGGGGGCGACGGTCGCCTGTCTGGTGCTGGCGGCGGGCTTGGCCGTGGTCGGGATGTGGCGGCCACGTCGCGTCCATCGGGGGCAAGTCATGATCGGGGCGGCGATGGTGGTACTCTTCGCCCTGCCGGCCTCGGTGGCCGCGATGGCGCAGATTGGGTTCTGGAACCGGGCCGCGGGACCGGCCCTGGCCCGTGCATTTTACGACAGCGGGCTGATGCTGCCGCTCGGATTGGTGACGGTGACGCTGCCGGTGGCGTGGTTGGTCCTGCACGCCCGGATGCGCCAAACGCCGCCGGTGCTCGTCGAGGGCGAGCAACTCCAGCCGGTCGGCGCGGCCCGCCGGTGGTGGGAGTTGACGGCCCCGCGCCTGGGACGGCCCGTACTGGCCGCCGCCGCACTGGTCTTCGTGTTGTGCATACACGAGGTCCAGGCCTCGATCCTGCTCGCCGCGCCGGGCCAAGCCACCATGTCGATCCGCTCGATGACGCTGCTGCACTACGCGCCCGACAGCCTGGTGGCGGCATTCTGCCTGATCCAGCTGGCGATCCTGTTGCTGGGGCTGGCACTGCTCTGGGGGGCGGGCTATCTTGTGAGAATCGCGCTCGGAAGGTGGGCACCCCATCATGCCATTGATTGAATGCCAGGGGGTCTCGTGTCGGCTGGGGGGCCAAGTGGTTCTCCGCGACGTCTCGTTCTCGGTTGCCGAGGGAAGTTGGGCTTGGCTCTTGGGGCCGACGGGGAGCGGCAAGACGACCTTGCTGCGCGTGCTGGCCGGGCTTGAAGCTTTGGACGCGGGTACGGTGGGGATCGACGGCCAATTGGCCAGCAACCACGAAGTCACGCTGGTGCCCCATCGTCGCGCGATCGGCCTGATGTTTCAGGAGCCGAGTCTTTGGCCGCATCTGGACGCGCTGGCAAACGTGGCCCTGGGGTTGCCTCGCGGGGTGAAATCGCGCGGGCGCAAGGCGGCGGCGCGCGAGTGGCTGGAGCGGTTGGGGGCGGCTGAGTCGGCCGGGCGATTTCCCGACCAGCTCTCGGGCGGCGAGGCCCGGCGCGTGACGCTCGCCCGCGCGTTGGCGGCGCGCCCGCGCATCCTGCTCCTCGACGAGCCCACGGCCCATATCGATATCCACCTGCGCGAGGGTCTGATGCGTCAGGTGAGGCACCTTCACGAGGGATTGGCCCTTACCACCTTATGCGTCACGCATCAGATCGAGCCGCCGATGCAACTTAGCGACCGGGTTTTGTTACTAGAAGATGGGCAATTGCGTTTCGCCGGCCCGCTGGGCGAGTTGGCGGGGGCATCTGGTTCGCCGTACGTCGAAGTGCTCCGGCGGTCCATCGATCGCCTCGGACCTTGAAAATGACGCGCGATTTCATTTGGGGGGGAGCCAAGCATGGCCATCCGCGTTTCTAAGCGATCAGTGCGGCAAACGCCATCGCTCATTCGACTCCGGGCGAAAACTCGCTGGTTGACCCGCTCCGTGGCGGTCGCCGACACCCGAACCGGAACAACCGGCACCCAAAGCGTCAGCCGAATCGGCGTTCAACATCGACGTGCAGATCGGTTATTGCCCCTACTAAACGCCCGTCAAGCAACAGCTTTGGACGCCGGTGTGGGTCGAGGTCCAGGCCCGTGAGGGCGATCTGCGCGGCTGGATCAGCCTGGCGCAGGATCGCAACCCCATGAAATCGATCCTGACCGTGGAGGTGCCCGAGGGGACGACCAAGCGCCTGCTGACCCATTACAACTTCGAACCGCATCTCATGCCCCAATTGGAATTGGAACACCGGTTCCAGGGGGAGCGGCGCGATGGATTTTCGCACGTGTTCCGCATCGCCGATGCCCGCGATCAACACATCCTGATTCTGGCCGAAGGGCCCGGCGGATTTCAGTTCCTCGGGCGCCAGGGGGTCGAAACGAAGCGTGCGGACCAGGACGGTATCTACCACGGCGCGGTCCAGGTGCTTTACGGCGATGTCGAGCGCATCCCCGAAGACCCGATCGCGCTGGAGCCGCTCGATGCCATTGTGTTCAACACGCGGGAGGTCCGCCGCCTGACCCAGGCTCAGTGGGAAGCGATCCAGACGTGGGTCGAGGCCGGGGGGAGGGTGCTGGTGGCCGGCGGCAAACTCCAACCGTTTATCGAGCAATCGGTGCTCGGCGGGGCGTGGGGGATCGATCTGGCCGCGCCTCAACCCGCCTCTCTGACGGCGACGTTGGGTCCCGGGGCCGCGCCCGAGGGCAAGGCGGATGAATTTCTGGCCAGTTGGCCGTCCGGCGAGGGGAGCGAGATCGTCCTGGGAACCGAAGAGCGGCCCTTCTTGATCAGCCGGGCGGTTGGGCAGGGGGCCTTCCAGGTCTGCGCGGCGGCCTTGGAGCCGCCCATTCTCGAGGCCATCCACGGGGTACGCGCGCCGGAGTCGCTCTGGCCGCGGTTGATCGAGCGTCACTGGACCCAAACGCCGTTGGACTTCGCCGCCCGCGAGGCCGAGGCGCTGATCGGCCATGACCTGCAATGCCCCTACAGCTTTCGGCTGGTGGGGGCTTCATGGGTCTTTAAGTATCTGGCGTTCTATATCCTGCTGGCCCTGCCGCTCAACTGGTTCATTTGCGGGCGACTGGGGCGCCGCGAGTGGGCGTGGCCGGTGGTCGTGGCGTTGGGGTTCGCGTACTACGGGTATCGCAGCGGGCTACAGTCGCAGTCGAGCGACTTTACGATCAATCGGGTGACGCTGGTGCGCAAGGTGGCCGACAGCAACACGGCGCGCGCGGCGGCGTTCAGCTCGATCTATTCGCCGCGACGCTTCCGTGCAGACCTGACCCTGCCGGGCGCCGTCCTACCCCCGCCGGATGAGCACCCAAACGCCGGGAATGGGCCGGGGCGGTTATGACCAAGACCTGTACGCCTCGATCGACCTGGACGTCTTCTTTGGATCGGCGGTGGGGCTTGAAGGGTTCTTCATCTATCCCTGGTCGGCGCGTAGCTTGCGGACCGATTTCACCGTCGAGTTCGAGGGCCGGATCGAGACGCGCGAGCCCTTGGGATTGAAACACGGTGAGATGACGTTTGAATCCGGCGGCATCGTCAATCGCACGCCCTGGACCTACAAGAAATGGTGGATCGCTTACCGGCACGGTCTCTGGGAGGGAGTAACCGAGTTGGCGCCCGAGGAGTCCATCGACCTGCGGGCGGTCGCTCGCGCACAGGATAAACGAAGCCTGGACGCGGTCCGAACGACCATCGCGGAACTGTTTATCGATCCCTACAAACAGCAGTCATAAAATCAGAACGCTCCGCAATGGATGTATCAACAGGTCGACACGCAGTGGCGGCGGCTTGCTCGCCAACCGCAGGTCAATAACCAATTCTTCTTCATGGGTCGGGTGGATGAGGCGCTCTCGCCGCTGACGACGTACCTCAAGGCGGACCACGTCGCCGGCGTGGTGATCTATGAACAGCCTCTAGACGCGGCGCCGCGCGGGGCCGCAAAGCCGATGTGGACGGCCATGCTCGTCGATTCGACTCCGAACACTCAGATGCCGGGTTTTTACCATAACCCCAACTTCGACGTCGGGGACTCGGGCGTTTGGTTCGATCTACGGGAGACCGACGTTTGGATCATCCCCGACCGGCCGATACGCGAGGGACTGGAGCGTTCGGCGACCATCAAGCTGAAGATCGACGGAGGAAGAAGCGGCGCGGTTCGGGGCCAGGACAATCAGTATTACAAGCTGGTCGGCTGTTCGGTCCAGATTTATAACCGTCGCGCGGAGAGTTGGGAAGAGACCGAAATCCTGGATATGGGACGCCACAAGATCGAGCCCATCGCCGATTACCTGCATCCGGCGACCTCGGCCCTGTTGGCGCGGATGCGCGCGGAACCCGATGAATTGCGCCTTCGCGTCAGTCCCAAAAGTGAAGATTTGGATAGCGCCCCAATAAAGACCGGCAAGGAAATATGGGGCTCCCAGAGCGTTATAACCCAGGGCATGCCGGGAATGAATCAGAATTGGCAAATGCGCGGCATCGTGAGCAACCTTCAATTATCGGACCTCGAAGTCACCCGGGAATAAAGGAGCGATAATGATCGAAGTCAAGGCGTTTACGAAGAAATACGGCCCGTTGGTGGCCGTCGATGACCTGAATCTGTCGATCGAGCCCGAACACATCTGCGGGTTCATCGGCCCCAACGGGGCGGGCAAATCGACGACGATCCGTTTCCTGGCCACGCTCAGCCCCGCCACCGCGGGCGACGCCTCGATCGACGGCTACAGCGTGCGCAAGCACCCGCGCGACGTGCGCCGCATCATCCGTTACATGCCCGAGGAATTCGGCGTCTACGAAGGAATGCGCGTGTGGGAATACATCGACTTTTTCGGGGCGGCGTTCGGCATCAAAGCGGCCCAGCGCAAGGGGGTCATCGACGACGTGCTCGAGCTGGTCGATCTGACGCACAAGCGCGACGACTACGTCCAGAGTCTCTCGCGCGGGATGAAGCAGCGGCTGTGCCTGGCCAAGTCGCTCGTGCACAACCCCAAGGTGTTGATCCTCGATGAGCCGGCCTCGGGCCTCGATCCGCGGGCGAGAATCGAGATCAAGGAGCTGCTCAAGGAACTGCGCCGCATGGGCAAGACGATCCTGATCAGCTCGCATATCCTGAGCGAGTTGGCCGACCTCTGCGATTCGGTGGCCATCATCGAACGCGGCCAGCTCTTGGCGCACGGGACGCTCAAGGACATCAGCCGCAAGTTGCGCGAACATCGCCGCCTGGAAATCACCCTGCCCGACACCTCCGAAAAACTAACCCAAATCCTCAACGCCCACCCCGACGTCATCGACTTCGAAGAGATCGGCGGCCTCTACACCGTCAACTTCACCGGCGACAACGAGGCGATCATCGAATTAAACCAGAAGATCGTCATGGATGGCATCGGCCTGCTCACGATCCGTGAGCAGGAGACGGATTTGGAGGATATGTTTATGCAGATTACGACGGGGGCGGTTCAGTGAGGGTTCAGGGTGATACGTGGTTTAGATGTTGTTCGGGCCCATGACGTCCGCGGGGTATGAATGGGATGCCAATTAAAGGCGCCTCTAGAAATTAAGTCCCGGCAGGGACGATTGCTTTCAGCCCGCCACGTAAGTGGCGGGAAATCAAACCGATAACGAATTGGAGTCCCGTGGGGACGACTCAAGCCGAATTTTTAGTGATACCCTCTTGTTAAGCCTTGGCTTGACGGCGTTCTTCCCGTGGCGCGCCGGTTGTCATCTGCGAGATCGGGACGTCGCTAGAGAAACGCCAAACCGAGAGGACGCTCATTGTTCGAACCGAAACCAGCCTTCGCCCCCGCGGCGAATCCCGCGCCACGCGAGCACGCAAGCCAAGGTCAATAGCGCGAGATTATAAAGAGGCACGAGAGAGAAAGAATACGTCACAACTGCATTATTCACCTCCACCGAATCGGTCGCCCAGATCAAACCGGCTGGCAAAGTCACAAGTTCGGCAACCGCGAGCAAAGCGTAAATCAGAAGGGCGGTGAGGATATTGAGAAGCGTCAGCGTCCAGAGTTTTGCGCATCGCGGGGCCCAGAACAGGCACGTAAGAAAGGCCATGAGACAGAAGCCACCAATGGCCCCGGATACCTGCGAAGATTCCACCAGAGTCATTAGAGTCGGTAGACCCTTGTGGAATGCCGTGCCTTCGGTGGAACCCAGATAAAAGCCAAGCGCAAACAACCCGACCACGATCACTGTCGATAGGGCCCAGCTCAAACGCATCTTCCGACGAGCGGCCCTATCGAAGAAGGCCCACGCGTCAAGCGGCGTCACGCGATGGCCCGGGTAACGGGCCCAGGCAATCCCCACAAGAAAAGCCTTGCCCATGAGAATAACAGGAATAAATGCAAAGCCGACAATGCTCAAAATCGCCGTCAAGACGCCTAATGCCATGAGAAACGAATCCTTCTCTCCCGTGGAGTGGCCCCATCGATTCCCGAGCCGTAACCCGTGTAGAATAAATTGACGATTCGCTATATTTCAACCATAACGAGTCATGATTTTATGATTCATTGGGTAGTTTTATAATATCCGTTGGGTGATGCAAGGATTTTGGTGTTCGCGTCCGATTTGGGAGTCAACGCCGCTTCGATGAAGGGTTCCCCGTCTCGTTGATGATCTCTTCTCGGTTCTCGTGCTCGTGCTCGTGCTCGTAATCGATGTTTTCCAGACCCGTTCTCATGACGGATCAGGACAAAAACAAATCCGATTACGAGCACGAGCACGGGTTTGACACGTCTTAGGGCCTTGGCATACAATAGTGGAGGGAAACCTTATGTTCCACGGAATGGGTTAGGGATCCGAGATAGGACTCACGTGCTTCGCGAATCACAATACATCCTGCGACAAGTCAACATCGCGTTGGACCTGGCGCTTTGCGTGGGGGCGTTCTTCGTGGCGCATGGGATTCGGACGTTGCTGAGCGTCTATGTGCTGGCCGGGTCGATCAAACCCTCGACCATGGATTATTACGTCTGGCTGTTGCCCGCGGCGCCGCTGGTGATCGTCCTGGCGCTTGGCATCAACGGCGTTTATCGGTCGCTGCGGCTGCGGACGCGGACGCTCGATCTGGCGCGTTCTATCGCCGTGGCCTGCCTGGAGGGAATGCTGGTCCTGTTCGCGATTGATTCGATCACGGGTTCACTGTTGAGGCCCGAACAAACCGACCGCACTTCGCAGGCGATGATGCTTATCCTGCCGGTTGTCTGTTTCATTTTTATTCTGGTCAAGACGCATCTGGTGCGGCGCGCGCTGACGGCGGCGCGGCGGCGGGGATTGAATTATCGCAACGTGATCCTGGTGGGGTCGGGGCCGCCGCTTGAGGAATTCGCCGGGATGATGGCGTCTCACCCGATTTGGGGCCTCAAGATCGAAGGGATCATCACCGACCGCGAGGAGTTCCAGGGCGAGGCGTTCGACGCCCAGGCCGTGCCCGAAGCATCCGAGGGCCGGCCGGTGCTGGCCGATCTGGAGCGCGCGCCCGAGGTGTTGTGGTCGACGCCGGTCGATGAGGTGATCTTCGTTCCCAACGCGGCTTCACTCGGCCGGCTGCGACCGCTGATGGAGATTTGCGAGGAGATGGGCGTGCGCATGCATCTGCCGCTTAACTTCTTCGCCGCGCGGATCGCCCGACCCGTGGTCGACCGCTTCGAGGACGTCCCGGTTCTCTCATACTGGCCGACGCGCGACATCGGACCGTCACTGCTTTTCAAGTACGCGTTCGATCGCGTGGCCGCGCCCGTCCTGCTGGTCCTTTGCTCGGTGGTCATGATTCCCGTGGCGTTGGCCATCAAGCTGACGTCGAAGCGGGGCGAGCCGATCTTCTTTGGTCAGACCCGCTGCGGGCTGAACGGGCGGCTGTTCACCTGTTGGAAGTTCCGCACGATGCGCAGCGGCGCCGAACAGGAACGCGAACACCTGGAGCAGCTCAATGAGCAGCAAGGCCCGGTCTTCAAGATCCACGACGATCCGCGCGTGACGCGGGTCGGGCGCCTCTTGCGCAAGTTCTCGATCGACGAGCTGCCCCAGCTCTGGAACGTGATCCGCGGCGAGATGTCGCTGGTCGGCCCCCGGCCGCCGCTGCCCGGCGAGGTCAAGCAATACGACCGTTGGCAGCGCCGCCGGCTGTCGATGAAACCGGGGATCACCTGCCTGTGGCAAGTCAGCGGACGCAACATGCTCCCCTTCGAGACCTGGATGAAGCTGGACCTGCAATACATCGATAATTGGTCGCTGCTGCTTGATTTCAAGATACTGCTGCGCACGGTTTACGTGGTCGTGACGGGGTACGGGGCGATGTAACGCCACCGAATCTTTTTGCGTCGGCTCCCGGCTCTCGTCCCTCGTCCTCGTAATCGATGTTTTTCTCGCGCAACAATCGAGGCGGAACTCGATGATACGGCTGATTTCGATTACGAGGACGAGAGCCGAGTATCAACAAGAACGTGAACATACCCGGTTCACCCGCGAGTGTGCGCTTTCGCTTGACACCCATGAGCGATCGCGACACGATGGCGAGCGGTGGGATTCATGCTTGCGCGGCGGCGGATGAGGATCATCAAATGGCTTGGCGACTCGGCGACCATGTTGTTCGTGGAGAGTTATTCAACAAGAAGAATTACTGTGTCCACGGCTGGATCGAACTCAGAGGCCGCGAACCGTTTGCATTTGAACTGACCGGCAATTGCAACGCCGATTTGGCGGGCGGGCACATTTGTTTCGAGAACAAAACGGACCCCGAGACCGTGGAGCCCGACTCGGATCCCGCTGATCTATCCTCCCTGGCCTCGCATCAGATCGGACCGACCGGCGTCATGACGGCGGCCCGCAAGGTCAGGGTCTTCGACTGCGCGCCGGCCGAGTTTTTTCGGCGCAGCAAATTGGGTGAGCCGCCGCCCACGCGCTGGGTGCGTTGTCTCTTCCTTGAATGGTTCAGCCAGAACGGCCGCGTCGTCGTCGAATTGCCCGATCCAAAAATCGAATTCAAGCGATTCCAGCGGATCCACCATTTTTCAACGATCACCCCTTATTCGGAGACGGGATCGGAGGACGAGGACTCATCCGCGGGCGGTTTCAGCGCCACTTCGATTCGCGTCAACGACCAAGGTGAAGTGGAAATCCGTGACGAAACGCCGCCCGAGTCCGCCCCGCAGGCCGATGACCTCAAAGATCCCGACGAACTCCTTTCCGAGGCGCTGCAACAGTGCTTGGATGCGCAGGCATGGGTCGTCGACCAGGCGGTTGGCGGCGGGGAAACGGAGGATAGGATTCTACATGAAACGGAAATGATCGATCGATTGATTGAGAAAAGCGATGGGGAGCTTATCGGCGCGATCTTTGATGAGCCAATGCGGCTGCCTCCGCCCGACGAACTGAGCGAGGAGCGGGCCGAACAGGTGCTCAAGGCGCTGCTCGCGCACCTGGCCATCTATGGCGTCGGCCTGCACGTCTGCGAACATTTTTCGCCGCGCGACGCCTATCGGCTGCTTGTCGAGGATATCTGCTGGGAGGAAAAGGTTTCCACGGAACTGCGCCATACCCAATGGGTGCAAATGTCCATGACGTCGGAATACTGCCCGCAATGCCGGGCCGAGGCGGAGCGCAAGTTCAACGAAGAGCCGCCGCCGGCCGGAAATGAATCCGACGAGACCGACTGAACCGGACCGGACCGTTCACCCGCTTCAGGAATGAACGGCATTGCGTCCCCGTTGCCACCACAATCTAATGGACGATCCGCACGTTCTTGCCCTAAGGCCTGAAGTCAGGGTTCGACGTGATCAATATCTTGTCGATGACGAGCCCGTCTTCCCGCATCCATATGTTCAACGTATGAATTCCTTTGTCCGGCACGTTGATGGGCGTTGGGCCTCCGATCCGGGCGTTTTCCCAGCTATACCTGTTCTTGAACGCGGGGATGGTTTGGTCGGCGGCGGGTGGGTTGCCGTCCAGACCGGCATAGCAGATGTGGCCCTTTTCCTTGCCGTATGCCCGTATCCAGAGATAATGCGGCCCCGTCTTGGCGAAATCGATCCGGTAGTCCAGCCGGGGGCTTGACGTGTCCAGGTCTTCCTCGAACGTCGCGTCCATATCCGGCAGGGCCTGCATCCCCGCGCCGCGCGAGAGGCCGTGGGGCTCATGGACCACCCGCCAGGCCGATTGCTCCCTGACTTCGCTGTGATGATAGTCTTCGGCCTCAAAGATGATCATCCCATCGTCGGCGGGGCTTTGCCGGTAAATGGGTTGGAATTCAGCCAAGCTCGTTACGCTTCGTACGTCGGAGGGAAGCCCCTCGCGATGGGGCGGATCGGCCATCTTGATTTGAAATCGATCGATGATGCGGTTGGCCAAGAAGCCCCAGTCGTCCCAACGGATATGGGCGCCCGAACGGATTCTGACGCGATAGGCAAATTCCGCTTCCAGCGCCGTGACGGAATCGATATAGGTCGGATCGGTCTGCCAGCCGCTGTCATCGCCGCTGGGATGGCCGGTTAGCTCCTCAAAATAGTATTCGACCGGCCCGGCGACGGGGTGATCCGCCTGGGCGGCCACCATGGCGATGTTGAAGCCGTCGACGGCGAAAGGCTCGACCCGCCATTGAGCGCGCTCCGGTTGGGGCGGCGCGTTTAACAGGGCCGCATCCGCGAGCTTCCAGTACACGGAGTACCGTTGGTGATGAGCTTGATAAACGGGCGCGAATATGACTTCCTTGCCGTTATGAGTATTGACCGTGCGGTAGCGCAAGTTTTGTTTATCAATTTTCCTGATCCATATTGATGGATCCCTCGAATCGGCCAGGAGCACGGGCACCGGCTGGGATTTTTCTTTTTCATAACACTGGTGATGCGCCTGGCCGCAGACGTCGCTTTCGGGCAGAAACTCATCCCCCCACATGCCGGCCAGGACAAGCGGGCCGACCATGAAACCGACGATGCTCTTGTCATCGCGCGCTTCATAGAGGCGGACTCTCCCTCCAAACTCAATTTGAATCTTATCGCCGTCTTTCCAGGTCCGCGTCAGGGTCAGATAGCTTTGCGGCTTGGCTTCGACGTTCTGTTTCTCGCCGTTAATATAGACCTGTGGCTCCCCGCCTACCCAGTAGGGAATGCGCAGTTTCAGGGACAATCGTTGTGGGTTGTCCGCTTTGATTCTCAGCGTCGTCGCGGATATGTTGGGGAAATCAGTTTCCTGTTGCACGACCAAGCCCTTCTCTTTCCAATCGAGGACCGAAGCGATAAACAGGTTCACCCATAGCGCATCGTCCTTGTGATAATAGATCGAATTGCCGTACTTGGAATGGTTCTCGATTCCCGTTTTCACGCAACACCACATTGAATCGTAGGGCGTGCTGTAGACCTTGAAGTCGCCGGGCTTGAGCGCGCTGAAATACGCGAAGTGGCCGATGGCATCGGGGTCTTGAGAGGCCAGGATGTGATTATAAAGGGCCCGTTCATAATAGTCCATGTAAGCGGCGTCGGGCCGCCACGAAAAGAGATGCCGGGTCAGTTTCAGCATGTTGTACACGGTGCACGATTCGTTGGAATCCCAATCGAGAAAAGCCGCCTCTTCGCCGGGTCCCCTGAAATACTCGTGGTGATCCACTCCGCCGGTGATGAATGAACGGGTATTGACGGCGCGGTCCCAGAAGAAGTCGCAGATGTTGAAATAGCGCTCCAAACCGGTAAACTCGTGCACCACCGACGCTCCGATGACTTTGGGAATCGTCGTGTTGGCGTGCAGGCCCTTGAATTCGTCGCGCCGCTTCGCCATCGCGTCCATGTCGCGTTTGTGATCGAACCGCTTGGCCAGGTCCATGTAATCGGTGTTGCCGGTCAGGGCATAGAGCCAGGCCATGGCCTCCATGATGCCGCCGTTTTCCATCTTGAGCATGGTCTGGAACTTTTCGTCGTCCATCCGGGCGTACCGGACCGTGAACCAATCGGCGTACTTGGCGGCGACCGTGAGCGCCTTCGGGTAGTCGGTATGGACGTAGGCGTCGATCAAACCGGCCATGATCTTATGGGGAGGATAAAGGAAGTTGGCCAAACCGTTGACGCCGCCATGCCAGGCGTCCAGTTCCTCGGCGGCGAACAGTTTCTCCTCAAGCTTCTCCTTGGGGTTGCGAACGCCGATATATTGACCGCCGTTGGCCGCCTGCACGCGAGCCAACTCATCCACCATGTAATGGGCGCGCCGCTTCAATTCTTCGTCACCCGTGCTGGCATGCATCTTGGAGATCGCCGTCAGGTAATGCCCGGCAAGCGTACCGCTGCACCAACCGCCATAGGTTTCATTCCGTCTTGGCTCCTGGCCTGAATTGTTAAAGATAACTGAAAGCATTCGATCCGGATCAAGGTCCAACAGATATTTGCGGTCCAGTTCCATCGCCTCCTTGAATGGACCATCGAGCAATCGGACCTGGCCGAGGTCGAACGGATAGGCCTGGAGTTGGATCGCCGGCTGGACTTTTGCCCTGTCGTAAATGTCGGCGCCCGCGTTTGCGGAGATGCATAATGCGCCGACCAATAGGACGACGGGTAATGTACGGAACCGGGATTGAAGCCGGCGTATGTCTACTCGATGCGTGCGACGAATCCCACGCATCGTGCCATGTGGGTTGAGGGGTCTCATTGGAAGAAGCTCTCCTTTGATGCAAGAGTGTAATGCTCTTTACGGCGCTCCTTCAACTCTATTGTCTCCCTTGGATGAACAATCCGGGAAGTCTTCCGAGTCGACATTTTGACTTGCATTGCGTGGATATTCCTGTTGTATAGGGTGTCGGGCAATAAGCAGAACCTTGACCTGGCGGTCCCGGCCTGTCGGGATGGGTCGAATAAGGTTGCGGTGAGGTGTTCGGGACGCGGGAGATGGAGGTCGATTCACATGTTGACTCAACAACGCTGCGCTAAACTTCTCCTTGCCGGTTTGGGCGTGATCTGGCTGGTCCATCCGGGAGCCTTGGCCGACGATGCGCGGACCGTTCGACTGAAACTCGGAACCTATAACGTGGAATACTTCTTCGACCACCATGACGATCCCTACACGGACGATGACAAGTATCCGGCGAAACCGGAAGAGGCGCTCGCCGCCGTGGCGGAGACGATACGGTCGATCAACGTCGATTTCCTCGCCCTGCAGGAAGTCGAAAACCAGGGCATGCTGGACGATTTCAACCGGCGCTTCCTCCACGAGATGGACTACCGCTTCGCGTGGGTCAACCAGCGTTCCGGTGAGAAGGCCATCAATCTTGCATTTCTCTCTCGCGTGCCGATCGGAGACCTCACCGTCTACGCTTTCGATGAGTTTTCGCTGCCTGGGGAGGTCCGACGTTGGTCTTTTGTCCGCCAACTGGTTCGCGTGACGCTGGAACCCAGCAGGGGCGTGACGCTCCATGTGTATATGGTGCATTTCAAAGCCCAGTCGGGTTCGACCGCCGACGATCCGAAGTCGGCCAAGTGGCGCCTCGCCGAGGCCAGGCAAGTTCACGCCCGAGTCGCCGCGCTGCTGATGGATGATCCAGCGGCGTGGGTGGCGGTCATTGGGGACGTGAACGATCTTCCGGACAGTCCGCCGTGTTTGGCGCTGACACGGCCCGAGGACGGCATGGCCCTGATCGACGCGCACGCGGGTCTCCCTCCCGAACAGCGTGACACACTGCTCCGGCAATCCTCCTATCAAGTGGTGGAACCCCATCAACCCGTCGATTACATTTTTGCCTCTCCCGGACTTGCGGAACACCTGGTCACCGCATCCGTGAGCACCCCCCTTCCGATGGATACCAAGGCCTCCGACCACCGCCCCCTGACCGCCGCATTTGACCTCCCGCTCGCGGGCACGGACGGGGCCTCGACGGAGCAAGAGTAAACCTTACATTAAAAATGGACCGGCCTTTATCTTCGTATCCGCGGACTGCAGGAGAGGTGTTCTCTTGTCCCCGATTGGCCTCATAGCTGGGCGGATCTTGGCCCATTGTGACGCAAAGGCTCGATTTTACCGAGTTCGGAGTTCAATTCCGTTGACGTGACTGCCCGTCGAGCTTAGAATTGCAAAGGAAGCTGATAGGTCAGCGGAGAGTCGGCAGCTATTTGTGAAGTCATGGATGAAGGGAGGTATCCCTGGGGAGAGTTTTCACATCGAGAAGGTAGAATTTAGAATTTGAAAGCAAGAGGGAGTTGAGCATGAGAAATCCGATCGTTATTCGATATGCAACGTTATGGGCTATTGCATTGCTTTGCTATTCACCGTTTCGCGCGACGGCCCAGTTCCGCGATGATTTTGACGGCGCCGCCATTGACACGTCGATCTGGACGGTCCACACCGAACCGGACTTTTTGATCACACAGGCCGGCGGGGTTGTGACCTTTGACGCGGACGACGTTTCTGACCCCAGCGACGGGAATTTTCTGGACGATAATTTTGACAACCAATGGGATAAGGCCTACATGGTCAGCACGCCTTTCCCGCGGGTGCTCAACTCCATCCCCACGCAGATCAGTTTTGAGGCGACCGTTCCGGTTCAGTCGACCGCCTGGTATATCGGAGTGATGCCCGAGGGGACGAACCCCGCCATCGATCCGCAAAACAAATACGCCTATGCATGGCACTATTTCTGGTTGGGCGGGGGGAACAACTTTTTCACATTTCATGGTGGACCGACCTGGTTCAATGCGGTGGCTTCGCCGAATCAGAACCCCGAAAACGGCCAGTTTCGGATCACGTTGGACCCGGTGGCCGGAGCACTGTGGGAGATCCATGATGGCACGGATTGGCAGCCGCACTGGGATCAACTTGGCGACGGCTCATTCGACACGTCCGCGAATTACCAGATGTTGATCAACTACGACGGCGATGAGAACGATCTGGTCGTTGACTATGTCGAGGTCCAGGTCGGAGGCATATCCGCTGTCAATGCGGCAGGGAATTGGGTGTTCTATTAATTGCTTGTTGTCTGATGCGCAAAACGATTAATGTTGAATAATAGGGTGTCTGAATAGTGGCCCAAGTGGGACCGATCGCGCTCGTCATCGAATCTATTCAAGTTTAGGGCTTTTTGATCTCTTCTTGGCGCTGGCGTTCGAACCGTAACGCTTGAAGGAGCGTTCGCAATTCGTCACGCGAGTTCGACGATTCTCGAATCACGAATCAACAAATCCTAGGGATTATAACACTAAACGATGAGCAAGTCAGTGGCCCAGACCATTATCCCGACCGGCGAGGCGACGGGGATCATCCCGTGCGTCGGCCGGGATGAAAAACCCCTGACCGTGATCGGTACCCAAGCGATCCGTGAGGGGTTCGGTGAGAACTGTATCACGCAGGCCATTAACTCGCGCCGGGCACCAGGGGTCCGCGACTTGGTGCTCAATCCCGACGCCCACATGGGATACGGCGCGCCGGTCGGCTCGGTGCTCGTCTCGCCCACGCACATCTACCCCGGCCCGGTCGGCGTGGACATCAAGTGTTCGATGAGCCTATTGCAGCTCGATCTGCCGGCCGAGGAGTTGGCCGACCGCCGCTTGCGCCGGGCCGTCATGAACGCGATCTGCGAGCGCACGCCGACCGGGGCGGGCAAGGGCCAGCGTTCGGTCCCCAAGTCGCGGGCGGTCAGCCTGGAGTGGGGCCGGCGGGCGGTGATCGAGGGCGCGGCGGCTGAAATCTGTCGCGAACTGGGCGTCCCCGAAGAATGGGCCATCCGCTGCGAGGACGCCCATCACGTGGGCCACGACGGGACCGCCGCGGCCTTGGGCGTGAGGCTCGACCACCTGATCAGTGCCGGTCATTTCCCGAAGTTCGAGGAGAAAGTCCTGCAACTGGGCTCCTATGGGAGCGGGAACCATTTCGGCGAATGCGAGGTCGTGCGCGTGGCTCCCGGCGAGGACATCGCGCGGGTCGCCGAGGTCTTCGGATTGCGCGATGGGCACGTCGCCTTCCTCTCGCACTGTGGTTCGCGCGGGTTCGGCTTCAACTTGGCGAACCACCAGTTTCGGACGCTGCGGGCCAAATTTGAGCGCGAGGGCATTCCACTGCCCGGCGGGGACCGCGACATGGTCTACGCCGAGCTCGGCACGCCCGAGGCCGACGATTACCTGGACGACATGGCACTGGGCGGCAATTTCGCGACGGTTAATCACCTGCTGATCAACGCCCTGGTCCTCGAGGCCTTTCAGGAGGTCCTGCCCGGTGCTAAGGGGCGGCTCGTTTATTTCATCAGCCACAACATCGCGCGGCTCGAAGAAGCCGAGGGCCGCGAGGCGTGGGTCCACCGCAAGGGGGCCACGCGCGCCTTCCCCGCCGGGCATCCGGCACTGGCGGGTACGCCGTTCAGCGCGACCGGCCATCCGATCCTGTTGCCCGGCAACCCGCGCGACGGCTCGCGCATCATGATCGCCGAGCCGGGGGCGAATCTCAGTTGCTACAGCGTCAACCACGGCACCGGCCGCGCGATGGCCCGCCGCCAGGCCTTCCGCACGCTTGATCAGAAGGCCGTCGATGACGAGTTCGAGGCCTGCGACATCCTCACCAACTCGCGCCACTACCCGCGCGACGAGGCACCGGACGCTTACAAGGATTTCAACGAGGTCCTGCGCTCGGTGGAACTGGCCGGCCTGGCCCGCACGGTCGCGGCCCTCCGCGCGCGGTTCGTGATCAAGGACGGCGACAAATCCCATGGCGGCGCGGCGTGAAGCTGGTAGTATCCTGATGATCCACGCGGAATCCAAGAAGAAGGATGAACACCCTACCATCAAGGGCAAGCTCTATCAGCACGAGCTTGCGAATCTGCAGACCGATCTGGTCAAGCTCCAGGACTGGATCAAGCATAAGGGGTTGAAAGTCGTGATCCTCTTTGAAGGTCGCGACGCGGCCGGGAAAGGCGGAGTGATCAAGCGGATCACGCACCGGCTGAATCCGCGCGTCTGCCGCGTCGTGGCCCTGGGGACGCCGACCGAACGGGAGAAACCCCAGTGGTATTTCCAGCGTTACGTGGCGCGCCTGCCGGCCGCCGGCGAGATGGTCCTGTTCGACCGCAGTTGGTATAACCGGGCCGGAGTCGAGCGGGTCATGGGCTTCTGCACCGACGATGAGTATCAAGAATTTCTCCGCTCGTGCCCGGAGTTCGAGCGCGCGTTGGTCCGCTCTGGAATCATTCTGATCAAGTATTGGTTCTCGGTGTCGGATGAGGAACAGGAACATCGGTTTCAAGACCGCATCAAGGACCCGACCAAACGCTGGAAGCTGAGTCCGATGGACCTGCAATCGCGCGCGCGTTGGCTCGACTATTCCAAGGCGAAGGACGAGATGTTCGCGCATACCGACATCAAACAGGCCCCGTGGTACGTTGTCCCCGCCGATAACAAGCGGCGGGCGCGGCTGAATTGTATCAGCCACCTATTGAGCCTTATCCCTTACAAAGAAGTGACCAGTGAAGACCTCGAGCTGCCGCCCCGGCAAGAGGACAAGGGATACGTCAGGCCGCCCATGGCGGACCAGACGATTGTGCCTGAGGCGTATTGAGAATCGACAACCGGATTGCCAGACCCCAACCTGGATTACCACATGGTTCTCATCGACCCCCAAACGGGAGAGGTGAAGAAGCGCTAGAACTCAAAACGGAATCGGGAACATGCAGGCCGAGCATAAATTTATGAGGTTTATCCTTCCGGCCCGGGCCTTCGCCGCCGTCGAGGCCGGGACCCGACAGTGGTTGATCGAATGCCCATGCGGGCACAAACGCGACCTGTGGGACGCCGGCGGCGTGCGCTACAAAGCCTGCGGCGAACCAAGACAGTACGGCAAGTGTGCCGAATGCGGCCGGGGCGCCTGGCACAAGGTCCGCAGGAAGACCGAAGCGGAGAAGCAATATCAGTGGGGGGATTAGCCAACGGGTTCGGCCGACACTCACGGGCCGATAGCCGAAACTGAAATCACAGCGATGGAGAGAAGATGGACCTTATCGCGCTTTGGACCCTAAAGGGAAATCGTAGAATGGTTATCCGCCCAATCCGCTCATCACGCCGGGGGAGCCGGCTGGGAGTTTTGCCGAGAACCTGGCCGCTCGTCCCCTTGATGATCGTGTGGGTGTGCGCCTGTGACCACAGTGGGACGGTGCCGATGCAGCGGCGCGAGGCGCCTAAGACGTAGGGTTCCGGGCCCACGGCGGTCTCCGATGGCGAGCGTCTGGGCTTATCATCGCCCGCCGCCGAAGGTAAGGGCTCCAAATTGAATTGGACCGCGCCGGCCGGCTGTCGCCGGGTACGCTTTATCCACTGATGTTACAGCCGCGGGCCCCGTTGGCCGAATGGGCTCATCTCGCGGCGTTGGAACGGTTGCACGACCGGGCGGCCGAACCCGCGGCGTTTCGCCAGGCGGCGGAGGAACTGATTGGCGCAATCCGCGGCGCCGCCACCACGCTGGGACAGTATGAGCACATCGGGCTGGAGGTCTTCTTCTACAAGGCGAAGTTCTTCCGCTGGGCGCTCGTGCTGTACCTATTGGGTTTTCTGTTGGTGGCCGCAAGCTGGCTGGTGCCGCGCAGCCGCTGGCTGGGGCGGGTCGCGGTCACGGGGGTGGTCGTTCCGACGCTGGTTCTGATCGCCGGGATCGCCGTGCGCTGCATCATTCGCGGCCGACCGCCCGTGACCACGCTCTACGAGACGACGTTGTTCATCCCGGCGGTCGCGATCGTGGCGGCATTGGCGGCGGAGTGGCTCAATCGTAAGCGCATCGCGTTGGCGGTCGCCTCGGTGCTGGGTTGCATGGGGATGTTTCTGGCCAACAAGTTCGAGCTGCGCGGCTCGGACACGATGGAAAGCATGATCGCCGTTCTCAACTCTAATTTCTGGCTGTCGACGCACGTTACGACGGTGACGATCGGTTATTCGGCCGGGCGGTTGGCGTGCGCCATCGCGCATATCTATGTCATCGGCCAGGCGGTGGGACTGGGTCGGCGCAAGGACTTCATGCGCTCCGTGGCGCGGATGACGTACGGGGTGATCTGCTTCGGGACGTTGTTCTCGTTTGTAGGGACCGTGCTGGGAGGGGTCTGGGCCAATTACAGTTGGGGCCGGTTTTGGGGTTGGGACCCCAAGGAGAACGGCGCGCGGATGGGCGGCTATCTGCGTGACCTGGGGACGGCGATCGCGGCGATCTTCGGCGGCGTCATCGTGGCGTTCTCGTGGTGGGGCTGCATAGCTATGGCCTTTTCTCGGGCGTGAAGACGACGCTGTACACGTATTGGTTGATCGAAATAGGCGTGATTGCGCTGGGCATGATGACGGCGGTTCGCCTGCATCTCCAACGGCGTCTTGATACTTCCATGAGTCCACATTTGCAAGCTGGAGCTGAGAAGTAAGGGCCGCAAAGCGTCGCGATCATGTGCGCCTCTCCTTTCCATGGTTTGAATTGGGGGCCGGGATCTTACGCGGCTAACAAGCCCATTCAACATGGAGAGTTGCGCCTCAAGGTTGAATGCAGGGCTTGCATTTATTGTCGTCAGCGCCGACAATATTCGTGGACTTGCGCAAACGCGGGACTATCGCCCGCTGAACGAGGAATCTCAATCTGAGTCAGGAGCAAAGGATGCGGAAGGAAACCCGCCGGGTTGCACTGATGGCCGTCTTGTTCCTAGGAGCCCTTATGGCTCCGAGCCAGGCCCAGGAACAGCCCTTCAAGGGCCAGACGATCACGGTCCTGGTGATCAACAACGGGGAGCAGGGCGCCATCTCGGGCCCGTTCTACTATTGGCGTGATGAATGGGAGAAGATGACCGGGGCGAAGCTCCAGATCGTCGAATTCCCCTTCGGCGAGCTGCATCAGAAGATCTTCACCGACTTGATCATGTCCATCGGGCGCTATGACGTTTTCATTATCTGCGCCGCCGAAGTCGGAGAGCTGGTCTCGGGCGACTTCATCGTCCCCATCGACGACTACTATGATGATGACCGCTTTCCCCAGTGGCCGAAAGACGCCCCGCCCTCGATCGAGATGCTCCATAAATGGGGCGACACCTGGTATGGCGCGTTGAACGACGTCGACGGCCAGGTTCTTTATTATCGCAAGGACATCCTGAGCCGGCCCGACTATCAGGCGCGCTTCAAGGAGAAACATGGTTACGACCTGACGGTCCCGCCCAAGACGATGCAGCAGATGTACGATATCGCGGAATTCTTCAACGGCTGGGATTGGAACGAGGACGGCGAGCCGGATTCGGGCTGCAGCATGCACTTGAAGGTCGGGGCCCAGAATATGTTCCAATACATGGGCCTGTCGGCGCCGTTCGCGGTCCTGCCCGGCGAAAAGGTGGACAACATACACCATACCTATTGGTTCGACTTCGAGACGATGAAGCCCCTCATCAACGAGCCCGGGCACGTCAAGGCGCTTGAATTCCTAATCAAGCTGCACAAGACCGGACCCGCCGCCCAGATCAGTTGGGACCTGAGCGAGGCGTGGGATTACTTCCTGCGGGGCAAATCCGTGATGACACCCTCGTTCGGCGACGTCGCGTCGCTGGCCCAGGAGCCCCGACGTTCCAAGATCCAAGGCAAGATCGGGGCGACGGTCCTGCCGGGCGTGATGGAGGTCTACGACCGAGGCCAGCGGAAAATGATTCAACAAGAGGCGCCCAACGTGGTCGGGAACACGACCGGTTGCTCCTGGCACGGCGTGATTTCCAAACTCTCGAAGAACCCCGAAGCCGCTTATCACCTGCTCGCGTTCCACGCCACCGAACGGGTCTCGAAGTGGAACGCGCTGCTGGGCTGGACGGGCGTGGATATCGGGCGCCAGAACCAGCTCCTCGAACCCTGGGGCCCGCAAAAAATCGAGGAATACATCAACGTCGGCGGATGGAACCGGAACGACGTGGTGGAGTTTACGCGGGCGAGTATCGAGAACTTCGGCGCCGAGACCACTCTACCCTACCTGCGCATCCCCGGCACGCCCGAGTATCTCCATGCGCTCGACGTGCACCTCTCGGAGGCGCTTACCGGAATGGTCTCGGCCCAGGAAGCGCTGGACCGCGTGGCACGCGATTTCGAGGACATCACCGAGAGGCTGGGGCGTGAGGAACAATTACGGCTTTACCGCGAATCGATGAACTATGAACAATAGCCGTATTCCAAACCCGACCCTTTCGGACCTCCACGCGCCGCCACCCACGGACTTGCGGCTCCCAAAGCACAGGTAATGCCCCTTCGATCGGCCAGAGACAGGATCAAGTATCTATTTTTGCTGCCCGCCGTCTTCTGGACCTTGGCGTTCACGATCTATCCCCTCGGCCGTTCATTGTGGTTTAGCTTTCTCAATTACCGGCTGGGGCGCGATCCGGTCTTCGTCGGCCTGGACAAGTTCGCCAAGGCGTTCACCGACTACCGGGTCCTCAATTCCGTCAAGATCACGCTGATCTACGTCCTGGTCGCGGTCGCGGTCGAGATGATACTGGGCATGTGCTTGGCGCTGCTCTTTACGCGCCGGATTAGGGGTCAGACGGTGCTGCGCGCGATCCTGACGTTGCCGCTGTTCGCCACGCCGATCGCCGCCGCGTACCTCGCCTTGACGATCTTCTATGAGGAAGGCGGTCCGCTCAACAGCATGTTGGGGCTGGTCGGGATCAAGGTTCCGTGGCTTTCCGATCCCTCGTGGGCGCTTATCTCGATCCTGATGCTCGAAATCTGGCAGTGGACGCCGTTCTGTTTCCTGGTCTTCCTGGCCGGGTTGCATGGCATGTCCAAACAAATCTACGAGGCCGTCGCCCTCGACTCGACCTCGCAGTGGCAAATCTTCTGGCGCATCACGTTCCCGATGATGCAGCCGGTGATCATTATCGTTTTTCTGCTCAGGCTCATCGAGGCGGTCAAGGTGTTCGACTATCCGTTCGTGCTGACCAAAGGCGGCCCGGGGACGGCGACCGAGGTTTATTCAATGTTTGTCTACCGGACGGGCCTGCATTTCTTCGATCTCGGCTACGCCTCCGCGCTCGCCTATCTGTTGCTGGCCGGCGTGATGGTGATTGTGTTGCTGTTCTGTGGCAAGATGCGAAGCATCTATGAATGAGGCGAATAACTAAGCGAAAAGATAGGCGGCCCGGACAAGTGAAACGAAACCATCTTCAATACCTGAAAATAGCGCTCGCGCTGGTTTTCTGCGCGTGGGCCGCGTTTCCGTTTTATTGGGCCATCGTGACCTCCCTCAAGCCGCGGCTTGAGACGTTCACGGTCTCGTATCTCTCCATCCCGTTCCTCCAGTTTACGCCCACGCTCTCGAACTGGGCCGAAGAGTTGCAGGTCGACAAAACGCGCCTGGGCCTGTTCAACAGCACGATCGTCGCGACGTGTAGCACCGTGTTGGCGCTGGGCCTGGGGACGCCGGCGGGCTACGCGCTGGCCCGCTTCCGTTTCCGCCGCATCAAGAACAAGGACATCCTGATCTGGTTCCTCTCCCAGCGCGTCCTGCCCCCCGTCGTGATCGCGATCCCCTTCTTCCTCATGATGAAAACGGCCGGCCTGCTCGATACCCGGCTGGCGCTCATCCTGGCGTATACCACGTTCAATCTCCCGTTCGCGATCGTCATCATGCGCCAGATATTCATGGAATTCCCCGAGGAACTGGAAGAGGCGGCGCTGGTCGATGGTTACGGCCGCTGGGGCGTGTTCCTCAAGATCGCGCTCCCGCTCTCGACCCCCGCCCTCATCTCGACGGGCATCATCTGCTTCTCGTTCGCCTGGAACGAATTCCTCTTCGCCATGGTCCTCTCCTCGCGAGACGCGATCACGATGCCCGTCGTCATCGCGGGCGCCGAAGATTCAAGAGGGGTCCAATTCTGGTACGTCGCGACCCGCGCGCTGATCGCCATGATCATCCCCGTCCTGCTCGCGCTGTGCGCGCAACGGTTTATCGTCCGGGGGATGACGTTCGGCGCGGTCCGCGAGTAAA
>Ga0310121_10000269_pt1 | contig 56825 bp, 48 predicted proteins | sample CB27_Tmax_986_MG_FD_203504 | JGI IMG/M metagenome (GOLD analysis project Ga0310121, IMG submission 203504) | Marine microbial communities from Western Arctic Ocean, Canada - CB27_Tmax_986 | ecosystem: Environmental > Aquatic > Marine > Oceanic | place: Canada: Western Arctic Ocean | collected... | reverse complement strand
GAAGCTCGCCAGCGAGCACGTGGCAGCTGGAAACAATCGGCCCGTCACTCCCTGACACCAATCCCAGCAATGCGGTTTGCTATTGACCGGAAGAATCCTTGCGTCGCCGCCGGCTTTTTCTTCTCTTTTTTCCCTGGGCCTGCAGGGGTTGGCTGGCCGCGACGCTGATCTTGCTACCAACCGCCTTTCCTTTCTGAAAATACCAGCCCTCGACTTGGACCTGGTCCCCGGGCTGCACGAATTCCAACGTATTCAGGTCGACATGGATCGTCACATCTTCGGCGAGCTGGATCCTGGTTTTACGGCCTCCGGCATTCACAAAGAACCTGTCTTTTTTGACACTGCGCAGGACTCCTGCCACGAAAAACGTCCCATCACCTTCATCCATGATTCCCAGCCCATACCCGGGTCGGAGTGAAAACACGGTCAGCTCCGTAAGCGGATCCTTGTGGTTGCCAGTCTCATCGGCACCGGTGTACCTCAGCAACATGCCCGGTCGCAACCAATCCTTGCTGGCAGTCGCGGTGTAGAAAATATTTTCTGGTGTCGCTTCGACTTTAAAAACCCATTCATCTCCATTGACATCCAGTTGGAGAAATGGAGCCTGAATCGCTTTCAACGAGGCCTTCGTGTTGGGGAACGTTTTTTTCTTGAACTGGGACACATCAAACGGTTGTGACAAGCCCAGCGAAGATGTTCCCAATAGAAACGTCACCCCGGCTAGCAGCTTGATGAACCAGGATGGAAGTCGCATTAACATAACGCAATACCTGCTGCCGCCTCTGCGGATCGAGCACCCGGGCTTAACGGCCCCTGCGGATCGGGCCATTTCTCTCCCGCCAGCACCAGGCCGCGGGAGGTGATCAGGAGGATGTCGATCGACTATTCAGCATACGTTATCGGAACAGCTCCGACCATCCATCACCGACCGATCGCAGAAGAAACCCTGTGAAAACTGCGTGGACTGGTCCCTCACGACCTGGCTGGGTAAATTGAATGCCTTCTACGACCAACCCTTTTTGGTTCCAGCAAGGCATGCATTGCACCCGACCACGCGTCGCCCTCACCGTCGGAGTTTCGGCTTTTATGCTGACGGTCACCGGGTTTCTGTCGCTCACTACCTGCCTTGTCGTTGCAGGTGAGCCACTGCGGTTGGTGACGTTCAATGTACAGTGCCTGGCCGCGCCGGGGACGCGAGCCACCAGGATTCCCCGCTATCGGTGGGATTCGGCACGGAAAAATCACCTGGAGCGCGTAGCCAATGTGATCGAGACACTCCAGCCGGACATTCTCAACCTGCTGGAAGTCACCTCCAACGAGGCGGTTGAACACCTGGTGCAGATCCTGCACGACAAAGGCCTGACAGAATACCGGGGATTCCACGTCGAGTCCGGCGACAAGTTTACCGGATTCGATGTGGCACTCGTGACCCGATTGGCACCGGACGCAGTGGAAGGCCAGTCGATTCGCTGCATCCTCTCTCCACCCGGTGACTTAACATGGCGCGCCAACTACTCCTTCGTGGATGAGGCAGGCAAGCTTCAGGAGAAAGAAACGGCGGTCGCGCGACATGCGATTTACTACTTTCAGGTCCGGGGTATCCGCATCGGACTGCTCGGTTTACACCTCAAAGCCAACCCCAACGACCGTTACTCCAACTCCCGTCGTACCGCGGAATCCCTGATCTGCCAACGCATCATTCAGAAAGAAATTGTGGATCGTGGATACTTACCCATCGTTCTGGGCGATCTGAACGATTACGATCCCGACGTGCCGGACCTGGATGATACCCGCAACACTCAAACGACGGTGCTCGCCAACCTGAAAAATTACGATGGTGGTTCAAAAGAGGCAGAATTATTTAATCCGGCCTTGCTGATTGAACGGCTGGCAGACCGGGCAACATCGCACTGGGACCGAAACGAGAACAACATGGCGGACTCGGAGGACGTCTTCACGATGATCGATTATGTCCTGCTGCCCAAAGCTTTCCAGTCGGCTGTACAGCGCATGTTTGTCTGCCGTGTCAGCGACCTGAAAACATCCGATCACTGGCCGGTCGTCGTGGACGTGGACCTGTCCAGGATTTTAAAGAATTAATCGTGCCGGTACCCTGGTCGTTGATCCGGCCACCTGCTACTCCCGACCAGGGCCGCGCCGGCGCCGCTGATCAGTTTCAACCCACACAGGAATCTTTTGATGCTTGCACTTTACGGACAAATCGAGGAAGCGGTCGCGAAAATCAAATCACAATGGGATCATCCGCTTGACGCAGGAATCATCCTCGGCACGGGCCTCGGAAGCCTGGTAGAACAAATCGAGGTTCAGGCGGTAATTGAGTACGACGAGGTGCCCCATTTCCCCAGGTCAACCTCCGAAAGCCACCGGGGTCGTCTGGTCTGCGGACGACTTGAAGGGCTCTCGGTTATCGCGATGGAAGGGAGGGTTCACCACTACGAAGGTCATCCCCTCAAGAGCATCACCCTGCCAGTTCGTGTCATGAAGTCCCTGGGCGCCGGACTCCTGGTCGTCTCCAACGCCGTTGGCGCGCTTAATCCGTACTACCGCTGTGGCGACATCATGGTGATCGAGGATCACATCAACCTCATCGGAGACAACCCCCTGATCGGAATTAATGACGATCGCTTGGGTCCCCGTTTTCCCGACATGTGTCAGCCCTACGATTTCAAGTTGATCCAGGCGGCACTGGAAATCTCCAGACAGAAAAATATCGTCGCTCACCAGGGTGTCCTGGTGGCAGTCAGCGGACCCTGCCTGGAAACCCGCGCCGAATACAGATTCCTCAAGAACATCGGCGCCGACGTGGTTGGAATGTCGACCGTGCCGGAGGTGATTGTGGCCGCTCACTGCGGTCTGCGAGTGATCGGGTTTTCGATCATTACCGACATGTGCCTGCCCGACGCGCTGAAACCCGTGGAGTTCGATAAGATCCTTGCCGTGGCTGGCGAGGCGGAACCCAAACTGCGCACACTGGTACAGGGAGTTCTGGCACGTGAAGCCGAACACGGTGCCCCTGCCCGGCAGAAACCCGAGTGACAAAACGCCCGTGTCACGGGGTCACGCCATCGGATTTCCCCCACTTGCTGACTCGCAACAGACCTGCCTGATGCCCGAACTGAACCGGAAAATCGAGGAAGCGACAAACTACCTCCAACAACGTTGGCAGGGCACACCCCGTGCCGGCATCATTCTCGGTACGGGGATGGGCGGGCTGGTAAATTCCATCGAGCAGCAACAGGCAACCCCTTACCAGTCGGTTCCACATTTCCCCAGATCGACCTCCGCTGGTCACGAAGGCCGGGTGATTTGTGGCCGCCTGGACCAGGTACCCGTCATTGCCATGCAAGGACGGTTTCACTTATACGAAGGTTATACAGCCCAGCAAGTGACGCTTCCGGTACATGTCATGAAATCACTGGGCATCGAAATCCTGATCGTTTCCAACGCAGCGGGCGGGATGAACCCGCAGTTCTCAACGGGCGACATCATGGTCATTGAAGATCATGTCAATTTCATGTGGAAATACCCTTTCGCGAACCTTTCCGCTCACCGACTGCTGGAGGGATCCCCCAAACCAGATCGTCTTTACGATCAGCGATTGATGGAGTCCGCCCTGGAAATTGCACGTCACGGTGCGTTGATGTTGCGACAGGGAGTTTATGTGGGCTTGCCGGGTCCCAGTTACGAAACAAGAGCCGAATATCGCTTCTTGCGCCGTATCGGGGATGTGGTGGGAATGTCCACGGTTCCCGAAGTGACCGCTGCGGTTCAGTGTGGAATACGGGTTCTGGGATTCTCCACCATCACCAACATGTGCCTCCCCGACGCGATCACCGGCACCACGGCAGAAAAGGTAGCCACCATTGCAAACGAAGCAGAGCCACGCTTGAGCGCTATCGTAACACAGGTATTACAAAGAGACGCCGAACGGTGATGAACCCCGTAACGATCATTTCCAAAAAACGGGATGGCCAGCAACTCGATCCAAAAGAGATCGGCCAGTTCGTGCAAGGCTATACCGCGGGGAACATTCCCGATTACCAGATGGCCGCGCTAGCCATGGCGATTTTCTTTCAAGGCATGGATTCCGACGAGACGACGGAACTCACGCTACAGATGCTCAACTCGGGAGCCATGCTGCACTGGAACGATGCCACGGTCGCCAAAGTTGACAAGCACTCAACCGGTGGTGTGGGTGATAAAGTTTCCCTGATCCTGGCTCCTCTGCTGGCCGCCTGTGGACTGCAGGTGCCCATGTTGTCCGGGCGCGGCCTGGGACCTACCGGGGGAACCCTGGACAAACTGGAGGCGATCCCCGGTTTGCGCACGGATCTCGGCACACGTGATTTCCAGTCGATTACCGAACGCGTAGGTTGTGCGATTGTCGGTGCTTCGACCGAGGTTGCACCGGCGGACCGGAAACTGTACGCACTCCGGGACGTCACCGCCACCGTGCGCTCCATCCCCTTGATCACCGCCAGCATCTTAAGCAAAAAACTTGCCGAAGGACTTGACGGGTTGGTGCTCGACGTAAAATGCGGCTCAGGAGCCTTCATGAAATCGATGGACGAGGCGCGCCGCTTGGCAACATCACTGGTTTCGGTGGGCCGGTCCCTGAATTTACAGACCACGGCACTGGTAACCGACATGAGCCAGCCCCTGGGGACGAAGATCGGCAATGCGTTGGAAGTTGATGAAGCCATCCTTACTTTACAGGGTCAGGGACCGGCAGACCTGATGAACGTGACGTTGGAACTGGGCGCCGAACTGTTGTTGCTCGCGGGTCGGAACAGGACCCTGGCAGAAGCCAGACAACAATTGGAAAAAGCGATCACCGCGGGAACCGCATTCGAAAAGTTTGCACAAATGGTGTCCGCCCAGGGAGGCGACCTGGAGGCTCCGCGGAACGTGGCCCCCTGCCAGGAACTTCGACCCCGGAAAACCGGTTACCTGCATTCATTGAACACCGAGGCTTTAGGTTGGGCCGTCATTGAACTGGGGGGTGGTCGAAAGCTCAAAACGGATCGCATCGACCACTCGGTCGGTCTGCAGATACTCGCTCGGGTCGGTGATCCGGTGAGTATCGAACAGCCACTGATGAAGATCTACGCCAGCCAGTCAAACGCGGATAACATCCGGCCATTGCTGGACGAAGCGATCAAGATCAGTGTCACCCCACCCACCCCACCAGAACTTGTCCACGACAGGATTACCGGATCATGAGTAAAGATACGGCATTGATCTCTGCCGCCTGCGAAGCGCGCCAGCACGCATTTGTTCCCTACTCCCAATACCGGGTGGGAGCCGCACTCCGAACCGCACAAGGTCATATATTCCGGGGCTGCAATGTAGAAAACAAGTCGTACAGCCTGACCATCTGTGCCGAACGCGCAGCCGTCTTCAATGCGATTCAAGCGGGTGAACAGGATTTCGAAGCCCTGGCCATCGCTACCGAAGACGGCGCCGCGCCCTGCGGCGCCTGCCGCCAGGTGCTGGCCGAGTTTGCGCCCGATCTGTCCATCCTGCTGGTGACGGCCCAAAGTCCGCCCACCTTCACAGAGACCAGCTTGAAACTTTTGTTACCCGACCGCTTTTAGCCGAAAGACGGAGTGACAGAAAAGGACGGCAAAAAAAGGGGGATGGGGCAACAGACCGGACCACGGGTCGCAACAGCGGCCTGCTGCACGGTCCCCGAGTTCGAGTGTCCCGTTCCGGCTGAAATTCCCCCGCCACCCTGTCAATCCACGCGTCAGGCACTGCACTACCGCCCCCCGCTTTCTCCTTCCAGCAGGTGATTGGTGATCTCGGCCTCCTCGAGAGATGCCAGGTACCGCAGGTGACGGTAGGCGTCCTCGTAATCCAGGCCGTATCCAACAACAAATTCATCAGGGATGCGGAACCCCACAAAATCCGGCTCATGTTGCACCTGCTGACGACCCTCCTTGCGAAACAGGACAAGCGAGCGGACTGAACGGGGTTGCAGTTCGCGCATTTTGGCCACCACCTCGACCAGAGTATGCCCCGTGTCAAAAATATCATCCACCAGCAACACGTCGCGGTCTTTGATATCAGGCATGAGATCCGCGTTGATGATCAGTTCTCCTCGTTCGGTCGTCGCGCCATGATAACTGCGTGCCTGCACGACCCCCACCCGCAAAGGCATGTTCAGTTCCCGGATCAGATCCGCCAGGACGACCACGCTGCCGGTCAGTATCCCTACGATGGTCAGGGGACGGCCCTCATAGAACTCCACAATCTCCTTCGCCAACCGCTGCACTCCATCACGAAGCTGATCTTCCGTCAACAGTGTCTTCACCGACTCCGCTCCCTTGTCGTTACAACAGAATACCGGCCACGCAGGCCGTCATGAATGCCGCCAGGGTACCACCCAGCATGGCTCGCAATCCTAAACTCGCCAGGTCGGTGCTTCGTTCGGGTGCGATTCCACCAATGCCGCCCAGCTGAATTCCAATGCTGCCGAAGTTGGCAAAACCACACAACGCATAGGTTAGAATCAACACCGTTCGTTCACTCAACTGCACCGTGGAATCGGGATTCATCCACGCGTTCAATTTTTGATAAGCGATGAGCTCATTGGCAGCCATTTTCAGACCCAGCAGTTCTCCCGCATAAAAACAGTCGCCGCGCTCAATTCCCATCAACCAGGCAAAAGGACTGAAAACAGTCCCCAGGATTACGGCCAGGGTCCATTGCTGTTCGCCTTTCCAGCCAAAACACCCCCCCAACCATCCCACCCCCGCATCGAGCAGGGCCAGCAAGGCAATGAATGCAATCAGCATGGCTGCTACGTTGATCGCAAGCTTCATGCCATCAGTGGCACCCACAGCGGCGGCGTCGATCACGTTGGATGTCTTGCGCTCCACCAGAAAATTGACGCTCCCCAAGGTTTTTGGTTCTCCGGTTTCCGGAACCATGACCTTGGCAATCAGAAGCGCGGCAGGTGCCGAGATGACCGATGCGGCCAGTAGGTGGCCCGCATCCATACCGAAACTCACGTACAATGCCAGCACGCCACCCGCAATGGTCGCAAAGCCCCCCACCATCACGGACATCAGTTCGGATCGGGTCATCTCCTTCACGTACGGACGAATGACCAGCGGTGCTTCCGTTTGACCCACAAAAATATTTGCCGCCGCGGCAAGACTTTCAGCACCTGATGTCCGCAGGGTTTTCTGCATCGCCCAGGCAAATGCCTTGACAATCCACTGCATGACGCCCAGGTGATACAAAATAGACATCAGGGATGAAAAGAAAATGATCGTCGGGAGTACACCAAACGCAATCGTCCGGACCAGTGTGTAGCGTGGGGGCAATTCGGAATCGATCTGCTGGCCGGCAACCCCGAATACCAGCAGAGTCCCTTCTTCGACATGGGCGAGCAACTGGGTAAAAAAATGGCTGGCAAGCTGCAGGGCCTCCTTACCCACTGATGTGTAAAACAGCGGCACCGCCAGCAAAAACTGCAACGCGACGCCAGCCAGAACCACCCTCCAGTTGACACGCGTTTTGTGACTGCTCAACAGCCAGGCCAGTCCGATCATGGCCAGCAGACCGAAACAACTGATGCAACGTTCCACGCTGTTCCCTCCCTGATTCGGTCCATGAAATGATCAATTGATTAAGCCACCACGGTAGCAGATTCAGACAACGAATGCGACAACTCCCGGGTAACCACTTCAACTCGGTTTCCCGGTTCTGTTTTGGCGTTGCGAGCCGATGCGGTGCAGTCGCCGCAGAACCGTTTCCGGGAAAGACCAACCGGATCTACGGCCGGGTTCAACTCGCGCGGCTCGCCAGGTACTTGCGCGAACGGTTGATCTCGTTGGTCACTGCCGGCGTCGAATCAAGAATAGGAATTCCACGGGGCACCGGGTGCATGAAGATCTCGGTCCAACCGGTGTAGTGAGTCTCCCGCAAAGCGCCCATCAGCGGCTTAAAATCAAGCCTCCCGCGTCCCGGCAGTTGTAACAACTCCTGTTCTTTGGGTAGTTTTTTATGGCATCCCATCCCGTACTGCCAGGCATAAAACATCGCAATCCCACCCTCGAGACTCCGGATCAAATCGCTCAGCAGCTTTTCGTCCTGCGGCAAATGGTAGGGAGCAAAAGCAATTGCCAGATGCTTGGACGGCCTCAATTCAACAAGCCATTTCATCGCGTCGGGGGATTCCATCAGATTACTGCCGTGATTTTCGATTCCAATCGTGATTCCAGTCTCTTCCGCGACCGCCAGGTGCGGTTTCATCTGCTCAACAAACGTGGCCACGGCCGCCTTGAGTTCGCTCCCTTTCAACCCCTGCGGACCATGGCCACCGGTGACCATGGTCTGGCAACCAAGACGTTCTGCCAGACGCATTTCGTCCTGTAACCCAAAAGGGCCCAGCTTGTATTGCGTAATACAACCAAGCGTCACCCTATTGCTTGACAACAGGTCTGCAAAATTCCGTTCTCCCATTGCAGCAAGCTGCTCGCGTTGATTGCCGTGCACCTTGGGCCAGATGTCCAGAGCTGCGGCACCGGTCCGCGCTACCTGCGGCACCATCTCCGCCAGAGCAGTATAGCCGTACATGCACGACCCCAGGATGTACCTGGGTTGAAAAGGATAAGCCGCAGATCCGCGACGCGGCAGGGAGGAAGCCAGGACGGCAGATCCGAGTGTGGCGGCCGTGGACAGGAAATGTCGGCGTGGGCGCACGGAGTCGTTGTCCCGCGGATGGTTCATATCAATAGGCCCTGAAAACCGTGTGCAGAAAGAGGGGCACGCAGCAATCCAGGAAGACCTGCAATACGCGTGCGTCGCGCGGAAATACCATCTCCAATGATTTCGTACCCGCTGCGCCGCTGACGACTCAAATCAACTTTTTCCTGAGTGTCATCCACAACAAATTCCTCCTCGGGATCCGCGGCGAGTTTCCGGCCGGCTTTCAGGGCGATGTTTCCAGATGAACCGCAGTCGGTTGTTTATGAATTGCCACGATTATGCACGAACAAAAGCCGGAATTGAACATCGGATCAGCAACTTCTTACGCGGCGCGGACCTTGTAAGCAGGGGCCGGAAAACCGAACGGACGGTGGCGAGGGGAAATTATTCCATTTTGCGCCGAACTGTCAGCGGAAGTTGAAGCCGGTAGACATCGGGCGTTTTCAAGTCGGCGGACCCGCGTAGGGGGCATGCTGGAGTGTCGAAAGAGAAGATTTCTCCAGAATTTCTTCCCTCACAGCGCAGAACGGAACCTGTTCTCTGGTACAATAAGCGGAGTTTGATGCCGCTGTCGGTGGCAGAAGTTCACCCCTGAACAGGGCCTGTTCGACACTCAGGCTCCACCGATCCTCTCTTTCTCCAAACTACACGTAGCGGGAGAACAATGACACGTTACCTACCTGCCAAAGTTACCTGGACCATCACATGGATCTTCATTGCCGCACGGGCCACATTTGCCGCACCAACGGTAATTGACAATTTTGAAGCAGGGGCGTTCAGCCTGGGGCCTTCCACGGCAACTCTTACCGACACACAAACCGGACTCGGAACCAACACCATTGGCGGCCAGCGCGTCGTGATCAGTACTCCGAGTGCGGGAAGTAATGACGAATTGTCGGTGGACCTGGCCCTGACAGCGGACGATGACTTTGCGCTCGTCAAATTTAACGATTTTGCGGGGGGGACCACGAGTTCCCTGAGTTACGTGGTTTTCAAGTATGACATCGGTGGACTGGACCTTGTCGATGGCAACCAGAACGCCTTCGAGGTGACGCTCACTCAAGCCTACCCCGGAGATGCCGGGTCGATCGTGATGACCAATGGATGCTGCAGCCATGCGCCGGGCCAAAACATTCTCAAGAAAGGCGTCTTCACGTTCCCCTTCGACTCCTTTAGCAACAATCCTGATTTCACCCAAGTGACCGAACTCAGCCTTTCCATCAGTCCGCAAAACTGGCCCTCGGCTTGGGCGACTCCGGTGAAATACAAGATTTCGGACCTACGGACCGTTGGTCCCACTGGCCCGTCGTGTGATTTCAACGGTGACTCGTCCTGTAGCGTGGCAGACATTGACGACCTGTTCGGGCAGGGAAACCTGGCCACGGGTATCAGCAGCAGCGGAAGTCCCTACGACCTCACTGATGATGGAACCCTTAATGGCGATGACATCGCTGCCTGGCTCGCCGAGGCAGCCACCGAGAACGGCCATTCGACTGCCTACGTCTCCAGTGACACGAATCTCGACCGTCGTGTTGACTTGACCGACTATAACATGCTGACGGCCAATTTTAGTCCGGGAAGTTCCGGCGGTCTTTTCAGCATAGCTGACAGCGATGGTGACGGCGATGTGGACCTGGCCGACTACAACACACTGACCAGCAATTTTTCACCCGTCGGATACGGCACCACCATGGCGATTCCCGAGCCGGTGTCGGCTGTCCTGTGTGCATTCGGAGCGGTCATCGCACTGGCTCGCCCACGGCGCGCAACGCGGATCACCCGGTAAATTGGCCACGTCGTTTCGAGGACCACCCAATTCCTTCAATCCAAGTGCGCGCATTCTGGCTAGGCATGGCCCCAGCGGTCGCCGTACTGACGGTCGTCTGCCTGCCGCACTTGATCACCTGCGACGGCACCCAGAGGAACACGCCACAAAACAAATTAAAATCCCAACACTCATCCCTGAACCACGTTACAATCAAGTGCGATAGACCGCCAGTCACATAAGGAAACTTGAAATCGCAACACGCGGAAAGCAAACTCGGCTGACAAATTCTCTACTTGACCGGTCCCGTGCGATTTATCGACGCACGTTTCGCAACGCGCGGGCGCTGCGGTTTTGGCGGGTGGGTGGAGTGCCTCTGCTGGCCGCCGGAGTGCTGGGCCTGGCCGTCGAACTGACGGTTCCCCGGACGCCAGCGTTGGCGGAACAGCTCTCCGGCTATTTAACCCTGGACAACTTGGGGAACACCGTGGCGGGGGCCACCTTCAGCGGAGTGGCCGATAGCGACTTTACCGGCCTGTCCGTCTCCGGTGCGGGTGATGTCAACGGCGACGGGGTAGACGATTTCCTGTTCGGGTCATACGGTGCGGATGCGGGCGGCACCAACCGGGGAGAGACCTACCTGGTCTACGGCCAGGGAGGCGGCAGTCCGCTCTCCGGCTCGCTCGACCTGGCTGCCCTGGGAAGCACGCTGGCGGGGGCCACCTTCCAAGGGATTGCCGACGACGATCAGGCCGGCCGTTCCGTCTCCGGTGCGGGTGATGTCAACGGCGACGGGCTGGCCGATCTCTTGATCGGGGCATGGGGCGGGAATGGAGCCGGCGACAACCGGGGCGAGAGTTACCTGGTCTACGGCCAGGGCAGTGGCAACCCGCTCTCGGGCGCCGTCAACCTGGCTGACGTGGGGGGTGCGGTGGCCGGCGCCACCTTTTACGGCGCTGCCGACAGCCACCAGTCCGGCTACTCCGTTTCGGGCGCGGGCGATGTCAACGGCGACGGGATGGCCGATCTCTTGATCGCGGGATTCGGTATGAGTCAGGGCTACCTGGTCTACGGCCAACCAAACACCAGCCCACTCTCAGGCTCGCTGGAATTGCACAACGTGGGGGCCGAGGTGGCCGGGGCTATCTTCAACGGGATTAGCGGTGGGCTCTCCGTCTCTGGCGCGGGCGATGTCAACGGCGACGGGGTCGGTGATATCTTGTTCGGGTCAGGCCGTGTGGATAGCAACCGGGGCCAGAACTACCTGGTCTACGGCCAGGGGGGCGGCAGTCCGCTTTCGGGCACCTTCAACCTGGCTGACGTGGGGGGCGCGGTAGCCGGAGCCACCTTCGATGGGACTGTGGAAAATGGATTTGCCGGCTTGTCCGTCTCCGGTGGGGGCGATGTCAACGGCGACGGGATGGACGACCTCTTGATCGGGGCAATGTATGCCAACGGCCATGGCGAGACCTACCTGGTCTACGGTCAGCCGACCAGCAGCCCACTCTCCGGTTCGCTGGACCTGGCCGACTTGGGTGGCGCGGTTGCGGGAGCCACCTTCACCGGCGTGTTGAACGGTGACCACGCCGGCAGCGACCTCTCGATCGCGGGCGATGTCAATGGCGACGGGCGGGACGATATTGTGATCGGGGCATGGCACGCGCCGGGTGGCTCGCCCCGGGGCGCGAGCTACCTGGTCTACGGCCAAGGCGGCAGCAGTCCACTCTCCGGCTTGCTGGACCTGGCCGACTTGGGTGGCGCGCTGGAAGGAGCCACCTTCGAGGGGGTGGCCGACCTTGGCCGTTCCGGTCGTGCCATCTCGGGCGCGGGCGATGTCAACGACGACGGGGTGGCCGATTTCTTGATCGGGGCGTTCACTGCAGATGGGACTGGCACCGGCCGGGGCGAAGCTTACCTGGTCTACGGCCAGTCCGGTCAGGCCGCTTGCGACTTCACCGGCGACGCTTCCTGCGACACGGCGGACATTGACGACCTGTTCGGTCAGGGCGATCTGGTCGCGGGTGTCAGCGGCACCGGGTCCGACTATGATCTCACCGGTGACGGTACGCTCAATGGCAACGACGTCGCTGTCTGGCTCGCCGGTGCAGCCACCGAGAACGGACACTCTTCTGCCTACCTCTCCGGTGACACGGATCTCGACCGGGATATTGACTTGACCGACTATAACGTACTGGCGGCCAATTTCCGTCCAGCAGGTTCCGACGGTCTTTTCAGCACAGGTGATGGGGACGGCGACGGCGACGTGGACCTGAGCGACTACAACACGCTGGCCAGTAATTTTTCACCCACCGGATACGGCACAACGGCTGAGGTGCCCGAGCCATCTTCGCTGGTGTTCTGTTTGCTGGGTCTGGGTGGAGTGACGGGAGTTTTCATTGCGCGTAGGCGCTGACTCTGCGTTCGCCTTGAAACCGATGCCACAAGGCACATCACCCAATCTTTTTCCGTTGCATCGCGCAGGCTGACCTTACCAAATAACACGGGATGAGCTGATGTACAGCCAGCACCAGCAGCGGCCGACCGGGTCCGGAAGCCCGTCGGCGGAGAAATCCACGGTGCCTTGAGCATGAGGATTCGCTGCCGGCATGTGGGTTGCCGTTGAACCCAAACGGAAATTCCGGCGGAACCTACAGGTGACCCGATGTGACAGGAAACTTTTTGTTTTTCCCGCCTGGTGCGTCAACCGCAAGGGAAAACAGGTCGCCGGAGGTTGTTGAATCCTGTTCGTGATTCGCAAAGCGGACAAGTCATAGCAAGGTTCTGCTGACAGGATGGTGGAAACGGTTGGTGCCGCTGCCCGAGTTCGGTTAAAATTGTACAACCCGATTCGAACAGCGACGATCCAAATGCCGTTCTTTTTGCAGTCTCCCGCAAGTAACCCCCATGATTCGCCCCGCTCAGCCTGCCGATACCGCAACGATTTGCGACCTGGTCCGCGAATTGGCCGAATACGAACAACTCACCCACCAGGTGGTTCTCGAGGAGCAACGGGTTCACGAACATCTTTTTGGAGCACAACCCTGTGTCGAAGCCATCCTGGCGGAAGAGGACGGTAAGGTCGTCGGATTTGCTCTTTTCTTCCGCAACTACTCAACGTTCCTGGGCCGGCCCGGCATGTACCTCGAAGACCTGTATGTCAAACCTGAACATCGTGGTGCCGGCCATGGTCGGGCGCTGCTGGCCGAGGTGGCCAGGCTGGCGGTGCAACGAGGTTGCGGGCGTCTTGAATGGGCCGTTCTCAACTGGAACACACCCTCGATCGAATTTTACAACAAGTTGGGCGGAGAGCCACTGGACGGATGGACCACGTACCGCCTGACAGGAGAGGCCCTCGTGAAACTGGGGCGGCCCTAACGGTTCTCGGTTACAGCGACCGAATCACCGCGTCTGCCTTCCTGAAGTCCTTCCCGGAACCCCCCCTGAACACACCTTCCAGACACCGAACCAATCGATAATCCAAGCGGTGACGAAGGACCACGGGATCCGCTGAGCGCAGGCCCGCTGTTCCACTTGGTTTGGACTCTCAGCATTCCGCGGGTGGCCTGTTCGTTTGGCAGAGGCCCTTACAGTCCCGGCGTGTTGAAGATCCTGTCCCCTGCATCTCCCAGTCCCGGAACAATGAACTTTTGCTCGTTCAAAGTATCGTCCACCGCACAGACGTATATTTGAGTCTCCGGAAAACTTGACTCCACCTCGGCAATGCCGTCACGGGAGGCAATCACCGACAACAATTTCACCGATTTGACACCCGCATCCCTCAGCGTGGATAAAGCGACACCCGCCGAACCACCGGTTGCCAGCATCGGGTCAAGAATCAGGGCCACATCGACGGGTACCGTGTTGGAGATTTTACTGTAATATTCAACGGGCTGGGCTGTATTTTCGTCTCGATAAAGCCCCAGGTGCCAGACTTCGGCAGCGGGCAACAGATGGAGGAGTGGATCCACCATGCCCAACCCGGCACGTAAAATAGGGATCAAACCGATCCGTTGACCCAACCGATGTCCCGCAGTAACCGCCAGGGGTGTTTTCACTTGAATCGGTTCGACGAGCAGATCCTTGGTGGCTTCATAAGCCAATAAAACTGCCAGGCGCTGGATCAGCAGGCGAAATTCTGCAGGACCGGTTGCAGCATCGCGCAAAGCGGACAGATGATTTTGAATCAAGGGATGACGCACCTCGAACAAACCACGGGTACGCTCGGCGGTTTTCGGACCGCTTGTCGGCAGCACGCCATCTTTACGTTGGACCATTGGATTCCAATTTTCCTTTCCAGCCGGCAATACGTTGCTGCGCCACGGACATTCGCCTTTCGTTTGGCAATGGTGTCTGTAGCTTTGTTTGGAAGTTGCGTTGGGCAAGCCTGCAACTCGCAGGCGGAACCAGTTCAATTACGTGTGGCCACCTTCAATGTTTCCCTGCACCGGCACCGCGCAGGGGACCTGGTTCAGGAATTGGAATCCGGCAATTCTCTGCAGGCGAAAAAAATTGCTGAAATCATCCAGTCCATCCGCCCTCATGTTATTTTGATCAATGAACTGGACTATGACCAGCAGTGCAGGGCGGCCCGGCTGTTCAACCAGAAATATCTTGCAGTAAGTCAAAACGGCCATGACCCCCTGGTTTTCCCTTATTTCCACACCGGGCCCGTCAATACCGGAGTTCCCTCGACAGTCGACCTCAACAAGGATGGCGTCGCGGAAGGCCCGCTAGATGCTTTTGGATACGGAGTGTTTCCCGGCCAGTACGGGATGACCCTGTATGCAATGTTCCCGATCCAACAAACCCGAATCCGGACCTTTCAAACATTCCTTTGGAAAGACATGCCCGGCGCCTTACTTCCCATCAACCGGAACACGCGTCAGCCTTTTTACAATCCGGGTGATCTGGCAGTGCTGCGACTTTCTTCCAAGAGCCATTGGGACATCCCTGTCCAGGTAGGTCAGAACGTCATCCACGTTCTTGCCAGTCATCCCACGCCACCCGTCTTCGACGGTCCGGAAGATCGCAATGGCAGTCGCAATCATGACGAGATACGGTTCTGGGCGGACTATGTCCTTCCGGACAGAAGCCGATACATTCATGACGACCGGGGCGTGTGCGGAGGTTTAGCAGCGGGTAGCCATTTCATTGTGGTGGGTGACTTGAACGCAGATCCCCGGGATGGCGCCAGTCGGAACCGTGCCGCTCGCCAGCTGACCGAACACCCGGCATTTAACCACGACCTCATCCCGCGTAGCGAAGGTGCCGCCCAACAAGCGGCCCTCCAGGGAGGAATCAACCAAAAACACCAGGGGGATGCCGCCTGTGACACCTGCGACTTTTCAGAAGACGGACCCGGCAATTTACGAGTCGATTACGTGCTATCTTCCAACACCCTGAGACCACGGCAGGCAGGAGTCTATTGGCCACGCACGAATGAAGCGGGCTTTCACTTGATCGACGCTTCGGATCACCGCCTGGTTTGGGTCGACATCGAAGTCAGTTGTGCCCACCATTCCCAGGCCCGATAGGCCCCTGCTGCGACGCTGATCCGTCCTGGCATCTTTCTTTTTGAATGAAGCGAGTGTTTTCACACGCTGCCACCAATCCCCGAAATTCCCCCGGCTGCCTGACACCTCCGCGAGGCCACTCCCGGACAGCCTGAGTTTGTCCGAACGCCTAATCGTCCGGCGGTGCGTCCCAGGCGAGGGAACGCTCCACTGCCCTTTGCCACATGGCATAGTGCTGCTCGCAATCGGCTTGGCCAGTGGGCTGAAATGTCTTGTCCAGGGCCCAGTTCCTGGTCACATCCTCCAGGTTTTCCCAGTAGCCGACTGCCAAACCGGCCAAATAGGCCACCCCTAACGCGGTCGTCTCGGCAACCTTAGGACGGCTGATCGTCGAGCCCAGAAGATCGGCCTGGAACTGCATCAAATCGTCGTTCACGCAGGCCCCTCCATCGACCTTCAAATTGGACAACTCGGTCCGGGCATCCTTTTGCATCGCCTCGATGAGATCCCGGGTTTGAAACGCCATGGATTCGACAGCCGCCCGGGCCAAATGGCCCGCTTGCGTCCCGCGGGTCAGCCCTATCATCACGCCCCGTGCCCGTGGATCCCAATGCGGTGCACCCAAGCCAACAAACGCCGGGACCAAATAAACTCCACCAGCATCGGGGACGCTTGCCGCCAACTCTTCGACTTCGGAGGAAGTCTGAATCAGCCCCAAACCATCCCGTAACCATTGGACCACCGCCCCCGCGACAAACACGGACCCCTCCAGGCAATAGGTGATTTGGTCACCGATTCCCCAGCCAATGGTCGTCAGTAGTCGATTCTGTGAGCGCATGGGACGCTGCCCGGTGTTCATCAGCAAAAACGCACCCGTCCCATAGGTATTCTTGGCACTCCCCGGCTCAAAACACGCCTGCCCGAACGTCGCGGCCTGCTGGTCTCCGGCCACGCCGGCAATCGGGATGGCCGCGTCGAATAATTCGGCCCTGGTCTCACCGAACGCCGTACTGCTCGATGGTAACACCCGCGGCAACATGGCCCGGGGTATTCCCAGAATTCCTAGAAGTTCGTCATCCCACTCCAGCGTGTGAATGTTATAGATCAGTGTTCGACTGGCGTTGCTGTAGTCGGTCGCGTGGACTTTTCCTCCAGTCAGCTTCCAGATCAGGTACGAGTCAACCGTCCCGAACAGCACCTCGCCCCGCTCAGCCCTGGCATGCAGGCCCGGATGTTTTTCCAGCAGATACTTGATCTTCGTCCCGGAAAAATAAGGGTCAAGCAAAAGGCCGGTCTTCTCGGAAAACAACTCGGCCAACCCCTCCGCCTGCAGGCGGGTGCAGATCTCACTACTGACTCGGCTTTGCCAGACGACGGCGTGATCAACAGGTTGCCCTGTCACCCGATCCCACAGGACCGTCGTCTCACGCTGGTTGGCAATTCCCAACGCGGCAATGTCGCTGGCCGTTAACCCTGCTTTTGCAAGAGCTTGGCGGGCAACGGATAACTGCGAGCTCCAAATCTCCTCCGCGTCGTGTTCAACATGACCCGCCCGCGGCAAAATCTGAGTGAACTCCTGTTGTGATTTCGAGACCACCCGCCCATCGTGGCCGAAAACAATCGCTCGACTCGAGGTCGTTCCCTGATCTAAAGAAAGTATGTATTGTGTCATTTTGCTGTCTAATCGTGAATGATTGATGTTAGCCTGGCGTACGTTTCACCATCCGCCGCAGAGAGGGTCCACCCGCTCGCCTCCAGCCGATGCAGACAAACTCCCGATCCACACCCCGTCTTCGTTACCCCGTCGCACATTGCCTTTCACAGGTCCCTCGGCCGAAACTTGTGGTCTTTATGGGCGCACTGCTTTTCCATATCGTTTGAGCTCCTGGATGCACGAATTCACTTCAGAAGGAACTGCTTCCGGAGAAATCACTCCCTCTGCCACCATCAGTGTTGCCAACTCCCTGAGGCACTTGACGGTGAGAGGAGATTCCTGCAGCAGCATCAGACGACGTTCAACCAGATCGCTGAGGGATGTGACAAATTCATGGCGAATGAACCAACGAACCAGGGGTACCGGTAGGACACCGGTTGCAACCTGGATATAACCGGACCCGTAGGACTCGTCATGCATGCACTCCTGCAACACTGCCTGGGTACGTGACCCCACCAGGTTCCAAACCGGCTGTAATTGTTCACGCGTCATATCACAGGCCACAGCCTCCTGCTTCAACCGGGAGGAGAGGGCATAGGAATCGAGCGGATAGTCGGCGCCCCCGGGAACCACCCGTTGGGCCGAACTTTTGGTTGCCTCTAATCCCAACTGTTCCAGCACCTTGGCCGTCACTTCCTCGGCCAGGGAACGGCAGGTGGTCAGTTTTCCACCAATCACGGAAAAGAAGGGGAGAGAAGCCTGATCATGCTGCTCGATAAAATGCCGACGGGTGGTTGACGCGGGAGCCCCGTCCTCGACGTAAGGCAGCGGCCGTACACCACAATAGTGAAACTCCACGTCCTCTCGTCCGATCTCAATGTCACCGAGAATTCTCCGGGTTGCCGTAAGCAAATATTCAATCTCTTCTTCGGACGCCCTGACTTGAGCCGGATCTCCCTCAAAGGGAATCTCGGTGGTACCAATCAGAGTTGCATCACCACAAGGCAGCAAAAAGACTGGACGTCCATCTTCCGCTTCGGCATAAATTCCCTGACCTTTCAGTAGACCCCGCACGACAGGGTGCCGGGTGACCAGATGACTGCCTTTGGTTCCCCCTATCAACCTGCGAGATTTTATTTGCAATTGATTCAACGTCAGATCGACCCAGGACCCGGTGGCGTTGACCACTGCAGAGAGTTTACATGCTGCCAGCGGACGGGCATCTGCAGCTGTCACCAGACCTTGTTGCTGAGGACAGGCCGGAATCAGTTCAAGAGAGTTTCCGTTCAGACGAGCCCGGCAGTAGTTCCACAGCCGAAACTCAACCCTGTTTTCGACGGCCAACTGGCGCGCATCTTCGAGAAATGCCATCACCAGACGTTCCGGATAGCGGACCTGCGCGTCCGCGTAGGAACACAGTTTCCGATATCGCTGCCCGTTCACGTGCGGAATTTCAGGATCATCCCCCGCGTCACTCACAGCATGGACCTTCCGGTTTTTCGTGCGCGGGTCCCGAACGGTAGTGTCATACAGACGCAGGCCCATCCGCACCAGCCATTCCCCACGTGACCTGCCGCGAAATGGAATCCACTTGGAAAGACCACAAAAGCGGAGCAGGGAGCGGATGAACCCACCAACACGATTCTCAGTGGGTATGTAGAGGCGCAGGGGTTGTACAAACTGGGGCGCCAACCGCAGCAACCGTCCCCGTTCCAGCAGCGATTCTCGTACCAGATCAAACTCACCGTGCTCGAGGTATCTCAACCCTCCATGGATGAGTCTCGACGAATAAGCTGTCGTACCAGACGCGACATCGGCGTGGTCCACAATCCAGACGGGAACCCCGTTCAGCAGCATTTCCCGGGCAATGGCTGCTCCATTGATTCCGGCGCCTAAAATAAGTACTGGCTGTTCCATATGCAATCAGACACCTTTTGGCCGGTCGCCCAGAGAAATGTCGAACTGGGTATTCGGGCCCGTATTGGTTGTCAGGAAAAATCTCCCATCACGGCTTCGGGTAATGAAAGAGATCTGTGAGACGGGCCCGTTTCCGATATCTCCTTCGACACAGCCGTGGGTTCAGCTTTTGAATCCAACGGAGTCCGGTTCCCGCGACCACGTCCTGTGAATCCTTACCTCCCGAATCATCTTCTGTCTGGCCGGACTTTACAATATCGCCTTTCGGGATACGTGGGACGCCGGTTCGGCACCTTTTACAGTGAGGCAGAAATCCAGGCCGGAGGCCCGCCTGCCCGGTATTCCCTGGCACAGCGGTCCTCTGAGCGAGTTGCGGAAAATCCCTGGCACAGTGGACTGCGCGTCAACGGGTCGCGCCTGCATGCCGTAACTCGTGAAAGACCGTTCTTTTTACTGCAGGAGCGGCCACCCTCTTCCAAGTCGCATGCCCACTGATTCGGACCGGGATGCCCGCAGGTCGGCACTAACCCAAAGTTCGCTGTAGGCGGTCGATCTGGGACCGCACCCCTTCCAGACCCGGGTTCAACTCGAGCGCCATCCGGAAAAAGTTGAGAGCCTGAGTCGGGTCACTCTTCTTGAGATAGCAGTGCCCCATACCTGAAGCGGCCAGAAAGTGGTATGGATTCAACTCGATCGTTTGTTCGCAACCCTCGATCGACGCGTCGAAATCACCCAGCCCAAAATGTGCCAGCGCCCTTTGATTCCAGGCTTCCGCAAAGAACGGTGCCGCTTCGGTCATGCGTATTGATTTGCGAGAAGCGTCTTCGTAACGATGTGAATAGTTGAGCCACTCGACCGCTTTAATCTCGCGATACATATTTTCACCGACAGCCCGTCTCCAAATGGAGTGAATGCCATTTTCAGCCAGAAGACGAACCGCCCGATCTCGATCGTGCAAAGCCTTGCCCAACAGAGAATTCGATCGAAAAGTACCGAAAAAACCAAGGGCCATGACTGCCGCGCGTCTCGTTCCGCGACGTCCTTCCAAAACCAGACGTTGCAAGGTCGCTTCCGAATACTGGCTGGACACGGAGCGAATGAAACCGGCGGAATCTTCTTCCGAAAGATAGTGTCGGAAGGCTTTTTCAATCTGCGGAACTCTAGGCCGTTTCGTCGACATCGTTCTCGTTCCAAACAAGGACAAGAAATATCTATTACCTTGAGTTTAGTTGGATTCTGATAAAACTTCAACGACCACGGAAAAAGGACCTTCGGCAACCGTTGTGGCAGGTCCCTGTCATTTGTTGAAAAAAACGATGTACATCACAATACCCCTGCCAGCGATAAATTCGTCATTCCAACGGGAGAACACCTGTGGGTGCCGTTCAAGACCGTAATTTCCGCGGAATGGGACGCATTTTATTCCGGCCACCCGCCACCTTCAGGCAACGGGTGAATTTCGGCCGGCCAACGGTGGACACCGCCAGCACAGATGCACTCGCTTGCAGGTCCGACAAACATCGCGTTCCTGCTTCCCTCACGGCCGTAATTTCACCCCGGCATTCGAAACCAAAGGTACAAACCGATCCATCAGCAAGCATGCGCACTGGACTTGTTCTCGAATTGCACACTAGGATGAAAGGGTCAGATGACTGGCAGCGCTTCACGCGTCGCCACGACACCTACACTGTCACCCGCAAGCGAACCGCGACCCATGGGTCAAGCTCCATCCACCCCGAACCGTGCATCTTGGCTTCGCGTCTTCTTCACCGTTGTTTCTACAGGATCCATGCTGCTGGGCTTCTTCACACTGTCTCCTCTGAATGGAGAGAATGGAGAGGCTCCTGCCTGGGTGGCAGGGAGTCGACTGGAGCATCAACTGGCGTCCCACACCGCAGTCCATCTTGTGGATAGTCCCCTCCGAGATGGCCTCAGACGCGTTGCAACTGCCCAGCGAGTCTGCGTGTTCCTCGACCGTCGGATTGATCCGGGTATCCCCATCAATCTATCCGTCTCCCGAACCCGTCTGGATGACGGACTGCGCCAAATTGCCCATCGAGCGGGTGCCACAATGTGTCAAGTGGACTCTGTCATCTACATCGCCCCGCCGCCCGTGGCGTCGAAATTGTCCACCCTGGCCGCTGTCAAACGCCAGGAAGCGAAACAGCTGCCACCCGGATTACGACGCCGATTTTTTCGAAAATCGCGTTGGCATTGGAATCACCTGGCCACCCCCCGGGATCTAGCGCGGGAACTTCTCCTTGAATTACAGGTTTCGCTGCTGAATGAAGAGGCGATCCCTCATGACCTGTGGCCCGCCACGAACCTCCCGCCCCTCACCGCGGTGGACCGCCTTTCGATTCTCTTGGCTGGCTTCAATCTCACCTTCACCATCGAAGAGGCTACCCAGGCGATCAGGATCGTTCCGTTTCCTGACACGGTAACTCTTGAGCTAACGTATCCTCTGCAGATGATTCCCGAAAAGATTCGCCCCCTGGTAGCTTCCAGGTTTCCCGCACTTTCGATAGTGCGACACCCTGATGGACTTCTCATTTCCGGAACGTGGGAGGAACATCGCCAACTCAAACGACTCCTGGCCGGCCAAACACCACGCCCTGACGATCGTCTTCAGGAGGGCCAGCAGGCATATACGCTGCACGTTAAAGCGTCAGCCCAAAAACTCCTCGCTACCGTGTCAACCCAATTGGGACTGCAGGTTGAAATCGACCCTGCCATTACCGAAGAGCTCAACCAGCACATTACCGTTGAAGTCAATCAAGTGTCAGTCGACGAACTGCTGGAGGCCATCCTGGCCCCCATCGGACTCGACTACCGATTGAACCAGCAACTGCTGACGATTCTTCCACAGACAGACAGGTGAAGCAGCTGCCTCGCTCCCCATGAGCAGCCTGCTCCGGCGATTCAAGACAATTCCTTGACCAACTCTTCCCGGATCGACTGTTCAATTTTGCCTTTGAAGGCAATTGCGGCAAACGGGAGATCCCCTTGGAACAAGACGGTTGCGGGCTCGACCGTGCCCGTACCCTTGATCGCAAAACCGTACGTCTTAAACGAGTAGGCCAGCTCGTTTTCAGTCCACGTCTCCTGCAGGTCGGTGACTTGGCTCTGGTATTTTTGCCGCACCTTCTCAAAGAAACCTTTCAGACGTTGCGTCGCTTCGTCCTGGCCCAATTGATGTGGCACATCAATCTTAAACCCCGGCATCGCTTTGCATCCTTTCTCAGACAGGCTATCCGCCGTCGTGCTGTGCTCCTTGTTTACTAGCGAAAATTACGACTCATCGTCGTCGTAATTGATTCGATCCGAGGGGTGCCAGAGTGGCAATCCCAGGTTTATCCTTTCAGCCATGACCTGTAGTTTTTCCATGGTACCGGGCATCGCTCTGGTTTGTTCGTACTCCTTGTCGTTGGTCATTTCCGGTTCGTAATCCCAAATCCCCATTTGAATTGCTTCGAGAACAGAATGCGGCACAGCACTTCTCCTCGCATCTTGGGCCCAAGTTGTCAGTTTCAAGTGAATCACCAGTATCTAACGATCAGAAAAAAAGTCAACTACCAAGTTAAATAAGTGGATTTTTATGACAACGCGCAACACCTCAAAGACACACACCACAACTAGACTTTCGTTCGGACGCCGTCTGTCAATGGCTTCTGCTGATCGAGGAAATCCACCAGCTGACGAACTCGTCCGGGATCGAGTGTGCCTATGCGGGTTCCGTGACAGACGGCGCCGCGGACCGCGAAGTAGTCGGGTTGAAGCGATGCAAGACGCTTGATGATCGGCAAGTCAACCGACCCCGCAATCACCACCAGCATTTTAAGTTGTCGTCCAAGGTCCACGATTTCCGTTAGCTCGTCGCTGGTCAAATGGTTCAGCAGTGAACCGGAATCTTTGCGATAGGTATCAATCAAAACTGCTCGACACCGCTGACGCGCACCCGAGGAGATCACTTGCCGTGGATCCGGGCTGAGCGCCCGCTGCCAGTCAGCATAAGCCACGGCCACCCTGTTGACGTTGTCGGGCAATTGACACAGTAAACGGATCCACTTGCTTTCCCAATGGGGGTCCGACGCACAACCGGCCAGTCCAAACTTGGCAAATTCGATTCCAGCCGGCAAATCAGCGGGAGAAAAATCTCCTGACCGGTCCAGAATTTCCCCCAGCGCAACACTCAGTAACACCTGTCCTCGTAATTCCTGCGCCACTTCTGCAACAGTTTCCGGAGCAGCCGCGCCCAGGGACCCATTCAGCGGTTCCTTGACATCGACAATCGCGGCCCCACCTGCCAACGCTGCATGTGCCTCGCTCGCATTACGCACACTCACCAGCAATCCGGACATGGTCCTATCTTACGCTCCTCTGTCGTTTCGCCTCGGCTAATTTGTGATTCAGTTCAACGACCCGCTGCACATTTAACGGTTCACACCAGGCTCCATGGATGGTGATATAACCGTCACACCAGCGCCCCAGCAGAGGTTTTACTTCCCGCTGATGCCACTCATTTGCCTTTTCGGCCAGACGTACAACAACCGTACTCGCCTCCACATCTTCATCAGCATGTTTGCCCATTTTGGTCGAGGCCTGGCCCAGAAAAAAGCACTCCACCACATCAACGGGAAGCCAAATGGGATCAAGTGAACGCAGGTAAAGCAACAAATGCCCATCCCGGTAGGCCAACCTCGGCAACCGTGACAGGTAGCAAAAGGTTCCCAGCACCACTCCAGAGATACCGGCCACACCTGCACCCAACCAACGGAAGAAAGGTCCATCACAACACGCCCCGGCAGCAAGCACTACCCCCACGAGGAAAAGCAAGACCGGTGGTATCATGGACAACAGCATCACACGTATGTTGGGCCGCAACCAGTACTCCATTTCGTCAGTTTGAAAATGAATCCGTGCCTTTGGCAACCCCCCCTTGCTGGCCAGCTTTTTTTCTGATGGGCTCCGGCCAGTCGCCTGAGGAAACAACCAGCTTGGCCAGCCTGCCTGGAGCCGCTGATTCGTGTGGCATTTACAACTTTTCCGCGCGATGAAACTTCCCGCTAGCCGGGAATGAATCGAAAACTGCGCCAGTTCACACTCCTTTCATTGACGCAGGGTCACCTTTTGCTGTAGAAGGGTCATTGTGAATTACGAGCACATCACTTCAGACGATCAGCTGGTTGAATTCTGCCACCGGATTCGACACGTGCAGCAACTTGGCTTCGACACGGAATTTGTCTCCGAACACACCTTCCAGCCGCAACTGTGCCTGATTCAGGTGACCGCCGCTGACGAATTAGCCCTAATTGATCCCACGGTCGTGAAGAACACGAAACCATTCTGGGAACTATTAACCAAGCCGGGACTCGAAACGATCGTCCACGCCGGCCGTGAAGAACTGCTCTTCTGTTTACGAACCATTGGCAAAAGTCCCTGGCAGATATTCGATCTTCAGATTGCTGCCGGCCTCGTGGGACTTGAATACCCGGCCGCCTACGGCAACCTGATCTCCCGCATGCTGCAAAAGAAACTTCCCAAGGGAGAAACGCGTACCGACTGGCGCCGTCGACCATTGACGGACAGTCAGCTCGAATACGCCTTACAGGATGTAATCTACTTACAACAACTACGAGACGCGCTTCACGACCAGCTCTCCGCGGCAAACCGACTGCCCTGGCTGACGGCCGAAATGGGGCGCTGGCAAGAGGGCGTCGCCGCTTATGAAAAGCGGGAGAACTGGCGGCGGGTTTCCGGCGTTTCAGGATTATCGGCCCGCTCGCTGGCGGTCGTGCGGGAAATCTGGCGGTGGCGGCAAAAAGAAGCTCAACGTCGTGACACACTTCCAAAAAGGGTACTGCGTGACGACTTGATCGTGGAATTGTCACGGCGGCAAATGGCAAATCCTAAAAAGATTCAGGCGGTGCGCGGCATGCAGCGGCGTGACCTCGAACGTCAAATACCGCAACTGGCCCAGGCGATTCACCGAGCCGTGTCTCTACCTGAAAGTGAATTACCCAGCCGGGGGACGCGTTCTAACCACAAACAACTCACCACGATCGGCCAGTTCATGCACACCGCACTGAACAGCATCTGTCGGACTGCAAATGTGTCTCCCAGTTTGGTGGGCACCGCTCAGGATGTCCGGGATCTGATTGCTTATTACCTTCAATTAAATGACTCACCCAAGGACGCACCCACACTCGCACAAGGGTGGCGCGCAGAAGTTGTGGGCAAGCAACTCGAAGAATTGATGACGGGCAGATTGACCATTCGTGTGCGGGATCCCCTGGCAGGAGATCCGCTCGTTTTCGAGACCACGCCCGGACAATAATGAACAGCTGGACCTGTTCCCGCCGACAGACAATAAGTATTGCAGCATGACGCCCGACCGGAATCCCCGCACTCGAAGCTCTGACGTCACCACACGGAACTAGCCTCCTGGCGATGACCGAACCCCGGCGTCCGATTTCACCCCCGCTGCTTCAAACCGCTCGAGCGTTCCTTCAACAGAGCGGGTAAGATTTAAATAGTAGTAATCCGGCAGCAGCGCCGGCCCGGCCCTGGAAGCATGCCGCCCACGGATATCCACCAGCCGGGCAAGATAACTCTCGACCAACCGCCGATTCTCGGGGGTCAGCGGGCTAACCTAGTCTTTGGGCTGTTCCTTGAAACGATCGGAGCGTTGCAAGGTGTCCTGCCACACAACATCGTCTTTTTCGTCGGCAAAGCGGGAAACACCAGCCTCCCTGACCGCGCTATCGGGAACTTTCTCCAATGGTGTGTAGTTCGGATGGTGCGATGTTTTGTAGGGATCGTTGCGGGCAGCGTTGTAACAGCAGATCATACTCCAGCGAGGCTTGTCCGACGTATTGCCGTCGGAGCGGTGCAAGAGGTTGCAGTGAAAGAACAGGGCGTCACCGGGAGACATCTGGCAATGAATCAACTCCAGACGTTTCTCTGCTTCCGCCACCCGTTCCAGGTCCGCCCCGGCCTGGTGGCCGCGCACCGCATGTTCGATGCGCCCCATGTGGTGCGACCCCGCCAGGATCTGCAGGCAACCGTTTTCCGTGGTCGCCTCATCCAGGGCGATGGTAACGCTGGCCATCAGCGGGAATAACGCGCCATTCTCGTACCAGTAGCCGTAGTCCTGATGCCATGTCCACGCCCCGCCGACCTCGGCGTCTTTCATGATCACCTTCGAATGATAATGATAGACCTCGCCTGAAAGCAACTGCTCCATCGAGTCGACGATACGCCGGCAACGGGCCACCATGCCATAGATCCCATCACCCGGATGGTTCCACAGCGACAGTCTCACCCGGCCCCCTTCGCCGTCATCCTTGCCAAATGCATGTTGATCCAGTTCGTGATCTTGCTTGGCGGAGCGGCTCAGCAGCTCGATTTCCTCGGCATCAAACAATCCGCGTGCAAAGTAGTAACCATCACGCTGGAACAACAACCGTTGCTCATCGGTTATCGGCCGTGTCGACATCGGATCCCCCTGCCGAGGCCTCCTCCATCGGAGACCCATCACTGGCGCACACCACTTCGATTTTATTGCCAGCACCATTTGGTTGATAAAAAACCCGCTTCTTTCAAGCCGACAAGTATACCTCCATCCCGAGACATCTGCCAGCAACAATGACGCGATGGCTCCCGGTGCGAAACATGAAACAAACACACCGTTTTGAGGGGCGCGGATCGACAGACTGGCAAATCGAGTAGAAAACAAAACCCCTCCAACGAAATACTCTCTAACCAGGCAACCGGTCAGCAGGTACAATTGCAGCGTCCCTTCCACTTGGAGCGCCCTGGTGAACGTCCCTACACGCCTGATCTTGCTATTTCTTACCTGGAGCGTGGTTTGCTTTTCCGCTTCACGATCTGTTACCACCTGCCGGGCTAGTGATGGCCCCAGTTTCGCGCCCCTTGGTTGGCCGACCATTTCCCGGGAACAGAAACCCTGGACCCGCTGGTGGTGGTTCGGATCTGCCGTCGACCCCAAGAACCTCGAAGCCGAACTGGCTCGTTTTTCCAAGGCTGGACTGGGAGGTGTGGAAATCACCTGTCTCTACGACGCCAAGGGATACGAGGACCGGCACATTCGCTACCTGTCCGAGCGTTGGATCAACATGTTCAACACCACCACCGAGTTGGCCCAGCGATTTGATCTGGGCATCGATTTACCCCCTTCGTCCGGCTGGGTTTACGGTGGTCCCCATGTCTCCCCGGAGCGGACGACCGTCTACGCAAGCCTGGAAACCAAATCCCTGGAATCAGAAGGAGCCTGCAGATTCGATCTGACGGATCGCCGCCTGGCGGCCGTCATGGCCTATTCAGAAGACGGTGCAGTCGTTGACCTGAGGCAGCATCTCGGAGAGGACCACCTCCTCCGCTGGCAGGCACCACCGGGTCGCTGGACGGTCTACCTGGTTACCATGAAACCGTCTCCTCAGCGAAACCACAACTTTCTGGCGGGCCGCGAGGGATGGGCGGTCGATCCTCTGGATCGCCACGCTCTGTCGGAATACCTGGCCGACTGGACCTCGCGGGCCCATGACATGCGACTGGAAGCGGTACGCGCCTTTCACCATGATTCTTTCGAATACGACTGCAATTTCTCTCCTGACCTGTTCAACGAATTTTCTCACCGGCGAGGCTACGACCTGCGACATCACTTACCCGCCTTGTTCGGACGGGCGTCTGAAGACCCCTCACTGCGCATCGACAGCGTCGCGCGGGTCCGGTCCGACTACCGTCAGACGGTGTCCGACATGCACCGGGAACATTTCCTCGAACCACTGACCACCTGGGCACACCAGCACGGCAGCCGCAGCCGCAACCAGGCCCACGGTGCTCCTGGTAATCTGCTGGACCTGTATGCCGCGGTTGACATTCCGGACGCGGAACTCTATGGCCGGGTCGATCAACCCGGCCCACCAGAGAATCCTTTCACGGACTCGATGTCCGTCAAGATGGCTTCCTCGGCCGCCCATGTGGCGGGTCGCCGGTTGATCTCTGCAGAGAGTTGCACCTGGCTGGAGGAGCACTTTCATACCACGCTTGCGGACATGAAACGGATCATTGATCGGTTTTTTCTGGGCGGGGTGAATCACATCTGTTATCACGGCAGCGCCTACTCGCCCGCCGAAGTTCCCTGGCCCGGATGGCTGTTTTATGCCACGACCCAGGTCAATTCCCGCAACAGCACCTGGCGGGATCTGCCCGCCCTGAACAGGTACATTGCGCGCTGCCAGGCAATCTTGCAGTCCGGCACTCCAGCCGGAGATGTGCTACTCTACTGGCCGATCCACGACCTGTGGCAAGTCGGACACGACCTCTGGTGGCAGGACGTGCGGGGTTACTATAAACAACAACGCTACAAGTTGCCTGAACTGCCGCTGCTGGATGCCAACTGGGGTGGCACCGGCTACATGCAATTCCCGCTCCACGTCAAACAGTACTGGCTCGATTCCCAGCCGGCGGGCCGCGTGGCCAGTCGCCTCTGGGAGCGGGGCTACGGCTTTGACTTTATTTCCGACCGCCTGTTGCAAACCTGCATTCCCGCTCAACAAAACATCCAGAGTCCCGGCGCGCGCTACCGGGTAATCGTCGTTCCCGCTGCGCGCGTGATGCCCCTGGCGACCTTGCAGAAACTTTTCGAGCTGGCGCGTAACGGGTCCACCGTGGTTTTTGTGTCCCACCTGCCAGAGGACGTCCCGGGACTCCTGAAGGTGAACGAGCGCCTTGACAGGCAGCGCCAACTTCTGTCGTCCCTGCCATGGTCCGATACCGATTCGCCGTCGATCAGAAAAGCAAAACTCGGCAAGGGACAGTGCCTGCTGGGGTCCGACGTGGAGCACCTGTTAACGGCCACCTGCCTGCAGCGCGAGACACTGGTCGACCAGCGGGGCCTGCAATTTATCCGCCGGAAGCACTCCGGCGGCCATCATTACTTCTTGAAACACTCGGGAGAACAGCCGCTGGACGCCTGGCTGACGCCCGCCGTCAACTTCCAGGGTGCCGTCCTGCTCGACCCGATGAGCGGTGCCAGCGGCCTGGCAGCCACACGGATCCGCCGTGGCACAGGCCCCCAGGTCCGCGTGCAACTGCAGCCCGATCAAGCCCTGGTCCTGAGGACTTTGCTCGCGCCCGTCGAGGGCGCCCGCTGGCCCTATCACGAGCCGACCGGAACCGTGAGTGAAATTCGCGGAAACTGGTCGGTCCAGTTCATCACCGGAGGTCCGACCCTGCCGGCCTCTTTCCTGACCCCGGCACTGGCGTCCTGGACGCGTCTGGGCGGCGCTGACGCACAGCGTTTTGCCGGCACGGCACGTTACACGATTACCTTCGATGCACCCGCGCGGGAAAACACTTATTTACTTGACCTGGGGTCGGTCCGGGACAGTGCCCGTGTGCGGCTGAATGACCGCGCGGCTGGCACCCTGATCAACCCACCCTTCCGGGTGCTCCTCAAGGGCCTGCGCCGCACGGAAAACCGCTTGGAGATTGAAGTCACGAATGTCGCCGCCAACCGCATTCGGGATCTGGATCTCCGGAAACAACCCTGGATGGGCGACCACGTGGCGCATGCCCGCGGCTACGGCGTGCTTAATATCGGCACCACGACAAATCGCCAACTCGACGCGGACAAGTGGCCGTTGCGCGACGCCGGACTGCTGGGACCGGTAACGCTGCAACCACATCGCGAATGAGAACGTCAACCGTCACGATTAAAAACCAGGACCACCACCATGCAACCCGTCGAACCAAGGACGATTTGGCCGCAACGTTTCACATGGTCATCGCTGTTTACCGTGCCAGCCGCTCAGGGGTTTCGGTTTTCGGTTCTGCTCCTGTTGCTACCGGCCACCATGGAAATCGCGCCGGCCGGGGACCTGCAACCCGGGACCCTGATCGTGCACCCCGCTGACGGGGCGTTGATGGTCTACGTGCCACCGGGCGAGTTCGTGATGGGATTAGAAAAGGCGGGAGCGGACAGGATTGCCAGGCATCTTGGTTTCGAGCGGGGTGACGATTTGTGGGCCTGGGAGGCCTATCCACAACGCAATGTCTACCTCGATGGTTTTTTCATCGACAAGTATGAGGTCACCGTGGAACGCTGGCAGCAGTTCGTTGCGGCAACCGGCCACCGATCCTCTTCCAGTGAGACTTCACGCCACTTCGATCAACCGGCCGCAAAACTTCTGCCGGCGGCGTCCATGACCTGGGCCGAGGCGGGGCAGTACGGCAGCTGGGCCGGCAAGTCGCTTCCCACTGAAGCCCAATGGGAAAAAGCTGCCCGCGGCACCGACGGACGTGCTTACCCCTGGGGAAATTCGCCGCCCAGTGAATCGCATGGCCACTTCGGACAGGCACCACAGCAAGGTGGCCGCCTTCCTTCTCTTTACACGCTGGTCGGGACCTTCCCCAAAGGGAGTTCGCCCTACGGTGCACTGGACATGCTGGGAAATCAATACGAATGGACTTCCCAGTGGCAGGAGCCGTATCCGGGCAATCCTCAGGCCGAAAAAATGCGCACTTACCACAGCAGCCAGAATGTGTGCCTGCGGGGCGGGTCCTGGCATCATGGCTGGATTGGATTTTACGCCGCCAAACGGTTTGGACTGCCCCCGGAAGAAACCCATTTTCATATCGGGTTCCGGACCGTCTGGAAAGTGCCGCCCAACTACATCGGTACCGCCGCCTTTGCCCGCGACCGTGCCGCCGTACCGCAGCGTCAGGCCCAATTGGACCAATTCCGTCAGGCTGCCAAGCGGCCCTGAAACTCCGGGGCAGCCCCGGCCAGGATCAGGATTCGTGTTCGCGGGTCGCCACTTTTCTTCAGGGCTGCAGAATCACTTTCAGCAGACCCGGTTCCTGCGCATAAAGCCGGTCGAACCAGGAGGCACCATCGGCCAGTGGTGCCGTGGCGGTAACGAGAGGTTCTACATCGATGATCCGGCGCGACATCAGTTCCAGGCACTGGGCATATTCACCACTGGAACCACAACTGCCAACCAGTTGTATTTCCCGGGTCACCACCGACTGCAGGGGAAAATCAATATCGGCCGTCACGTTACCCACCAGCGTAACGACTCCGCCTTTGCGAACGACGTCAATAGCGCTCCTGACCGGTTCTGTGGCACCGACTGCTTCGACTGCAATGTCTGCCCCATACCCGCCAGTTCGTGCCTCAACTTCCGAACGCAGGTCGACCGAGCGAGGATCGAACACGTCGTCGGCGCCTGCTTGCAGGGCCCGCTCGCGGCGGGTCTCATCGGGGTCGGTGGCGTAGATCGCGCCACAACCGGCCGCCCTTAAGGCCTGCACGCACAGCAATCCTATCGTGCCACAGCCCACCACGACCGCCGATTGACCAAGCTCCAAAGGGGTCAGATTGACGGCATGGACAGCAATCGAGACCGGCTCCACCAGGGCGGCCTGCTCAAAGGACAGGTCATCGGGAATCGGGACTACGATGTGCTGCGGTACCGACACCAGTTCGGCGAAGGCGCCGTGCTGACGGTAGTCTCCACAGGAAACTCCCAGCACTCGACGTGCGTCGCACAGATTGATCTTTCCTCGTCGGCAGAACTCACAGTGCCCGCAGGAAATCATGGAGTCAAAGGTGACCCGGTCTCCCTCGTGCAATTGCTGCACACCCTTGCCGACACGCTCCACCACTCCGGCCGCTTCGTGCCCCATGACCAGCGGAGGAATTCGCCGTCCGCTGGATCCGTCAAAGCCGTGCACATCCGAACCACAGATCCCGCAGGCCCGGATCCGAATCACCACATCATCCTGCCCGGCTGACGGTTCGGGGATGTCCGTCATTTCAAATTTCTTGTAATCGGTCAGCATCAAGGCACGCATATCAAACATCCAGTACTCTTAGAACGGCCGTTTTCCGGTCCCGAAATGATCAACCCTTCCGCCGGGGCAACCGGCACTGTTGCTGAGCTTAGCCGAAGCCTCCTGTTTCCTCAACCGATGCCCGCCGGGTGCCCCTTGCACCGCTACACCCCTGGCGGACCAACAGCACCTCCGACCTTTCCTGAATAACCGCAGCCTGATCTTGCCCGGGCAGTCAAAGCGGGCTTACAACTCGGGAGGACAAGTCGCCCCGATTCAATTAGAATGACCCCGCCCCAAGTGCCACGCCGCACCTGGACTGTCGGTCGCCAATTCACCACACCCCACCCGCACGCGCCTTGGATATGAATAATCGGCTCGCCGTCCGGGCACATTCCTTGCGACTGGCCTATGGCGAAGAAACCGTCGTTGAGAATGTCAATCTCGAGATCCCCGCGGGGAGTTTCGTTTCCATCCTGGGTCCCTCCGGATGCGGTAAGACTTCCCTACTGAGAATGATCGCCGATTTACAGGCTCCCAACTCCGGAGAGTTAGCGGTGCAGGGCCCGGCGGCAGACGACCCTCGTGTCGGCTTCGTCTTCCAGGACCCCACCCTTTTGCCGTGGCGAAATGTGGTCGATAACATCCGGCTGCCTCTGGAGCTGGCGGGTATCACCCGTGCCGATTCCGCGCCGGCGGTTCACCGTGTACACGAGCTGGTTGGCCTGCGATTGCAGGACCGCAGCAAGTTTCCGCGCATGCTTTCCGGTGGCATGCGGATGCGGGTCTCCCTGGCCCGGGCCCTGGTCACTCAACCGGAGATTCTTTTATTGGACGAACCGTTCGCAGCGTTGGACGACCTGCTGCGGCAACGACTGAATGAAGACCTGCTGCGAATCTGGCAGTCAGAGAGCTGGACTGTGGTGTTTGTAACCCACAACATTGGTGATGCCGTTTTTTTGAGCCAGGAGGTCCACATCATGAGTGACAAGCCGGGTACCATTCGCAACACGGTTCAGATACCTTTCCCGTACCCGCGCGACTCGAGTCTCAGAACAACACTCGAGTTTGCTCAACTCACCGAATCACTGACTACACTTCTACGCACATCCAATCCTTGAACACCACAGCCCCCCGTATTCTCCGATCCATCCTGCCACCCCTGGTGACCTGTGGCTTGTTGCTGGGCGCCTGGTGGAGCGTTGTGGAACTCTTCCACATCAAATCGTATTTCCTCCCCGCTCCGGACGAAGTCCTGCTGGCCGGCTGGCGGGTGAGGGCCGAATTACTGGCGGGTAGTTGGCTGACTGCCCGGGCTGCCGTGGGGGGGTTCCTGCTGAGCGTCCTCATCGGATCGCTAATCTCCCTGGTGTTTTCACAATTCGCTTCCGTGCGACTGGGCTGCTTCCCCTACGCGGTCATTCTTCAAACCGTGCCGATCGTCGCCTTGGCACCCATTATCATCAATTGGCAAGGTGCGGGATTCCAGAGTGTGATGCTGGTCTCCTTCATCGTCAGCCTGTTTCCCATCATCGCCAATGTGACAGCCGGACTCACCTCCGTCGACCGCAGCCTGCTGGAACTCTTCCAACTGAATCAGGCAACTCGCTTGCAAATCATTTGCAAGCTGCAGATTCCTCATGCCGTCGCGGACCTGGTCACCGGCGCTCGCACGTCAGCGGGTCTGGCGGTGATCGGCGCCATCGTCGGTGAATTCTTTGCAGGAAACTCGACGCGCAGCCACGGCCTGGGTTTCATGATACCGCGGGACATTCTACGCATGAAAACCGATGAAGCCTTTGCCGCCGTGATAGCAGCCACCACCCTGGGAATTTCTATGTTTGCCCTGGTCAGTATTTTACGTGCCACCCTGCTGGCCAAATGGTGCAACGCCCGTACATGAGATTCCGTTGATGATTTCCGTTGCCGCAGATCAACCAACAACAAATCCTCCTGACTTGGGCAGTCCGTTTTCTCTTGCGCGCGCACCATGCTCCCGGAAACAGCTGACACCATTACGTGCGTTTTTCCGCCATCCCGTTGACATTGAATTACTTTTTTTACACCAGAGGAATTGATGATGCACGTCCGTTTTCTTGTATTAACCATCGCCTGGCTTTTCCTTTCCGGGTGCGTCAACCGCTCCGGCCCCGTCCAGGAGGGAGCCCCCGCATCAGACACGCCGGCGCTGCGCAAGGTCACCCTGCAGTTGAACTGGTTTCCCGAGGCAGAACATGGTGGTTTCTATGCGGCCACGGTGCATGGATTTTTTGCCGAAGCGGGGCTGGACGTGGAACTCCTCTCCGGGGGCCCCAACGTCCCGGTCGTGCAACTCCTGGACTCGGGAAAGGTCGACTTCGCCGTCCTGAACGCAGACCGGGTCATTCTGGGCCGATCGGCCCAGGCCGACGTCATGGCCGTGATGGCCACAATGCAGGACAGCCCTCGCTGCATCATGGTCCACCGCCAGTCTGGAATCTCTGACTTGCGGGATCTCAAAAACGTCACGCTTGCCCTGGGAAACGGGCCGACGTTCGTGGAATACATGACGCTGCACCTGCCGCTGGAAAACGTCGAGACGGTAACCTACGCAGGAAGCATTGCTCCGTTTCTGGCCAACGAACGATTCGCACAGCAGGCCTACGTCTTCAGTGAACCCTACCTGGCCCGGCAGCAGGGGGCTGACCCGCTGAACTTGATGGTCTCTGAAATCGGCTTCAATCCCTACGCCAGCCTGCTGACCACCACCCACCAGACCTGCAACCAGGATTCCGAACTGGTGGCCAAGGTGGTGCGCGCCTCCGTCCGTGGCTGGAAGCAGTATTTGTCGGACCCGCAAAAAACCAATGAACTCATCGATCAACTCAATCCCGACATGAACCCGCAGGCGCTCGCCTACGGTGTCCAACAGATCAGCCGGCTTTGTCGGCCGGGCGGAAAACCGTCACCCCGCTTGGGCAGCATGACCCGTGAGCGCTGGCAAACCCTGATCGACCAACTCGTGGAAACCAAACTGGTAGCTCCGGGCTCGGTGGCTGTCGAGGAGACCTTTTCCAATGATTTTCTACCAAGTGGGCAGGCTGGCGAAGCGGGCAACTGAACGCTTGAAACACTGCCCGTACGATCCAGTCGGCGACCGGCTTGGTTCCTTTTAAAACCCGGTCGGGACCAGGCCCGGCAGTATCTGTTAAAATGGGACAATACCCCCAACTAATCCGGCATTGATTGGAGCACATATCAAATGTCACCGACTTCCTTACTGCTGGTCCTTTCGCTCGCCACGTTGAACCCCCTGCCTGGCAGCGACCCGGCTGACGACGACATTCGCCAAGACCTGCTTGCAGCGCGGGACAACTTCGAGCAGAAGCTTGCAGCAGCCAGCCTGGGAACCATTCATCCACAAGCAAACAGGCGGCTCGAATTTCACCCCAACACGGGTCGTTATCGGTTCGCCAGCCAGCGGGACCGGGCGGCAGAGGTCGCACGCTTGTCAGATGCACTGGAGGACCACCAATTCGCGATCCTTTCTCTGGCCGATTTGGGACATGGCCGTTTTGGCGTCTTACCCGTGTCGGATGATACGGCCATCTACCGCTACAGAATACTGCAAACGCGCCAAGACCTGGTGCTCATGAAAGCGACGTGCGACACCGATGATGGTGCGACCAACGGTCGCCAGGAGTACGAGTTCCTCATTCAAGGCCCGACCGCCGCCTCGTTAACCACCGCGGCAATCTTCCCGAAGATCACCGGATACTACGTCGTGAAGATCCATCACCACACGACCTTGGAGGGAACCACCAGGGTCCTGCCACTACTTCGTGAACTCGAAGTCGACTTTGACGACTTAGCAGAGCAGCGGGACAAACGCTTCAAGAAACCGGGGCGAATCAAGTAACCCACTCGGGCCGCGTGCTGCAGCGGGTTTCCGGCATGTAGTCCCGCGCCCTCCCCACGACTACGACTGGCACTTCGAAATTTTCTCCTTGAATTGACGCCCCCGGGTGAGCACCGCCGGCAATTCACCCAGGTCAAGATTCCCGCCGGAGAGAACCCCGACCACCGTCTTTCCTTGAAACCGCTCCCGTTGTTGAAAAGCCGCGGCGAAGGAAGCCGCACCAGCTCCTTCCGCCAGGTTGTGCGAGTTTTCAAGAATCCGGAAGATCGCGTGCCGCAGCTCTTCGTCGCTGACCACAATCACATCATCCATCAGCTCACGCATGATCTCCATCGTCATTTCGGCGGGGATCCGTGTTGCCATGCCTTCTGCAAACGTCTCCACCCGTTCGTGCCTGACCATCCGACCCGTTCGCCACGATTCCGCAACCGCCGCTGCCCCGGCCGCCTGGACACCGATCACCCGGGTTGCCGGGCGCCGATGCTTGGCCACCAGGCAGGTTCCACAAACACCGCTTCCCAGACCGATGGGGACCAGAATCACATCCGGTTCCGGCAGCGATTCGTACACTTCCCAGGCCATCGTCCCGACACCGGCAATCAACTTGGGCTCGTTCGCCGAATGCACATATCTTCCTCCCTGTTCAACTTGGAGCTGTTCGACATATTGCCGCGCTTCGTCGAAATCTCGACCGTGTTCAATAATCCGGGCATCCAGAAGCCGCATGGCACGGATTTTATCGGGATTATTCCGTTCCGGTACAACAATCGTGCAGGTCACCTTGCTTCTTTGCGCTGCAAACGCGAGGGACTGCCCATGATTTCCGGTCGAGACGGCAAGTATTCCGTCCAATTTTTCTGCATCGCTTAACGTTTCGACCAGATTGACCCCACCACGCACCTTAAAAGCTCCGACGGGCTGGTGGTTTTCATGTTTCAGATAAAACGAGCAGCCCATTAATTCAGACAAGCCCGGCCAACGAATCAGGGGAGTCGGGCGCAGCACGCGGGACACCCGGGGCAAGGCATCCAGCACATCGTCATAGGTGACTGGCAATGGCATCAGGTCGTCTACCCTTGAGGAAACCAGCGCTTACGACTGCAAGCGACCATACGGTCTGGCGGTCTCCACTGGAACCCGACCGGGTTCCAGGAAACTGCAAACCATTGACGAACCGTCTGTTCTCCGGGTCCACGCAGCCCCATTAGCTGACTGCCACGCCTGCCGCAAACCATCGGATCATGAACGCGCCGAACAGGTAGCCTGCCTGGCAACGATTCCGAGACGCCGAGGGAACGGCTCAGTAGCCAAAAATACGTTCCAGTAAGCCCGGTCGATACACTGTCACGGGTGCGTAGTAAGTCGTAACAGGGCCTGGGACGTGGCCGCTGGCGACCGGCGCGGGTGCATAGTAGGCCGTCACCGGCGCGGGTGCATAGTAGGCCGTCACCGGCGCGGGTGCATAGTAGGCCGTCATCGGCGCGGGTGCATAGTAGGCCGTCATCGGCGCGGGTGCGTAGTAGGCCGTCACCGGCGCGGGTGCGTAGTAGGCCGTCACCGGCGCGGGTGCGTAGTAGGTCCTCACCGGCGGAGTCCGGTTCGCTGCAGCATCCGGCGGAGCCACGTTATTTGCCACTGCAGGTGCGTAGTAAGTTACAACCTGCTGAGGAGCATAGTAAGTTGTGACCCTCCCAAACAGTTGAGCCGTCGCTGTTTGCGGAGTTGCCAGACTGAGAAGTCCACCTACCACGACGAACAATGCCAAAACATTCAACTGACGCATGATTCATCCTCTCGCTGATCTCTCTGAAATTGACGCCAAACCCGCTGAGCGGAACCCGACCAGATACGTTCCCCCAAGCACCATTCTATTTTTTCTCGCCACACCTTCTTCCGCAAGGCACCGGTGAAAAAAAATCAGCTGAAACCGTGATACCACGCGCCCAACTCGAACCGCGCCTCTTACTCCAGCTATTTTCGCCAGACTGCGTGGCAGGAAAAGCTGACGTCTGGTGCCAGCTGAAATGGAAAATGCCGGCCCAAAGGGCAGCCGTGCGGCAACCAGGACTACAAGCTGGTCCAACCGCCGTCTACCATCAGGTTAGCACCGGTCACATAACTCGAGGCAGCGGAGGCCAGAAAGACCACTGCCCCCTGCAGGTCCTCGTTTTCGAGCATCCGGCCGATAGGAACTCGTCGATTATACTCCGCCAGGAAAGTTTCCGGCTGACCGGCCAGGTAACCCCCGGGACTGATGCAGTTGGCCCGCACCAGTTGCTTCCCGTAATAACAAGCCAAATAACGAGTGAAGTTAATGATACCTGCTTTAACGAACGGATAGGTGGGGGGCTGCCGCATGTCCGTCCCCACATACAGATTGGGATCATTGGAAACAACACCATAAATGCTCGAGATGTTGATGATGGATCCCCCCCCTTGCTCCACCATATCCGTGATGAAGGAACGGCAGATTTGAAACAAACCGACGAAATCCCCTTCAGCGGAAGCTCTCCAGGATTCCGCGGTTTGTTCTTCAAAACTGCCTACGTGTCCATCCCGGGCCAGGGCGCTATTGACCAACACGTCCAGGCGGCCGAATTTCTCGATAATATCGGCGCGCAGTTTTTTAATCGACTCAAGATCACCGACGTCAAATTGCATGCCGTGAGCGTCATGACCCTGTGCGCACAAACCTTCCGCAAATTGCTGGTTACGTTCCAGGGAACGGGAAGCCGTAATGACGGTCGCACCAGCTTCTGCCAACGCCTGACTGATGCTGCTTCCGAACTGGGGACCCGCACCAGCCGTTACCAGTGCCACACGCCCTTTCAAAGAAAAACGATCCAAAACACCTTTCGCCATGATTGTTCCTTCCAAATGATTGATCCTGGTTCCGACATCCAGCTCGCGACACCATGCAGAGACCGGGTATTTTCCCGCACTGCCCCCTGTTTTCAAGTGCCCCCGTGACAGCCGTTTGACAGCGCGCGGTCGGACGGAGATTCCCTGTCAGGACGTCCGCCTGTCGCCAACCGGTCGGGGGTCACGTTCCGCGCAGCAGGACACGCTTCTTGCGTACCCTGCTCGATCAGGCCGGCATCCTGGAGGGCAATTCCGCAGAAGATTCCGGCCCCCCGGCGCATCAGGTCGCCACGAGTCGCTGCACCAATCCGCTAGATCAAGATGTCGTGGACAACGTTCCCGTAAACATCGGTCAGCCGGTAATCCCGACCGCTGTGCCGATAAGTCAGACGCTCATGATCCAAACCCATCAGATGCAGAATCGTCGCATGGAGATCGTGCACATGCACTCGTTTGTCAATAGCGTGCCAACCGAAATCGTCCGTAGCACCGTACGTCATCCCACCACGAATCCCACCCCCGGCCATCCACATGGTGAATCCGAACGGATGATGTTCGCGCCCGTTCGTCCCCTGGGCGGTTGGCGAACGACCGAACTCGCCACCCCAGATCACCAGCGTATCGTCCAGCAGTCCCCGTTGCTTGAGGTCTCGAATCAAGCCGGCCACTGGCTTGTCAATGGACTGGCTGTTATTGATCAATTCCTGCCGTAGTCCATCATGCTGATCCCACAACTGACAACTATTCCGGTACTTGCTGTTCGTGTGATAGACCTGGACGCATCGCACCCCACGCTCGATCAAACGGCGCGCCATCAGGCACTGTCGCCCGAAAATTTGGGTGACCGAGTCGTCCAAACCGTACAGGCGGTGCGTTTCTTCTGTCTCGCGTTCCACGTCAAAAGCAGCAGGCGCGGTCGTTTGCATGCGGAATGCCAATTCAAAAGCGGCAATCCGGGCACTCAACCGGCTATCCTCGGCCCGTTGTTGATGGTGTAACCGGTTCAGCTGCCGGAGCATGTCCATCTGGCCTTCCTGACGGGCCATCGACAAGGTGGGATTACTGACATTCGCAATCGGCTGGTCCAGATCCTGCACCAGGGTTCCCTGATAACTGGCCGGTAAAAAGGAACTGCTCCACAGCGGAGCCCCCTGAGCTGGTTGCGAAGGGGCGAGGACCACGAAGCCCGGCAAATTCTGGCTTTCCGATCCCAGGCCGTATAACAACCAACTTCCCAGGCTGGGTCGACTGAAGGCCGTTTCGCCGGTATTCATTTGTAAACAAGCACCATTGTGATTGATGTTGTCAGCCACCATCGAGCGAATCACGCACAGGTCATCGACACATCCGGAGAGGTGCGGCAAAAGTTCGCTCACGTCGGTCCCGCACTGTCCATGTTTCGCAAACCGGAAGGGACTGGCCAGCAAATTACCCGTTTTCGTTCGTTCCAACGTCGGTTTCTTGAAGGGAAGCGGTTTCCCGCTTTCCAGTGTCAAACGCGGTTTGGGGTCAAACATATCAACATGCGAAGGCCCGCCGGACATGAACAAAAAAATCACGTTCTTTGCCCGCGGCACTCCCTGTGGAACCATTCCCGTCTGGCCCGTTCGACCAGAAGCCGTCGCGTCCCGGGCGAGCAATGCCGCCAAAGGCAACAACCCGAACCCATTGGCAAATCGGGCGAGCAATTGCCGGCGGGACAAAATGGGTGTAAATCGGTCCATGCTTCCTCTCTCAACGCCGGTCGAGTTTCCCGACGACTTCCAGGCACCTCCACGCCGCATGACGTGGTCTACCAGTCTCTTCAGTCCACATAAATAAACTCGTTCGCGATCAATAAAACATGACAGTAATCGGCCACAGCGTCAAATCGACCCTCACCCATCACGCTCAGCCCCAACTCCATCTCCTCGGGCCGGGGCGGACGGGCATAGACCGTTTCGTAAGCAAAACGCACCTTTTGGGACGCTTCTGATTTTTTGTCGCTCAGGACCCGCTCTGCCAAACTCTCCGCCTGTTGCCTCACAAAGGGGTGATTCATCATAAACAACGACATCGGAGCCACGGTCGATTCATTCCGTTTCCCCACAATCGACGAACTGTCGGCCGCATCGAACAGGTGTGGAAATGAAGAGATATCCGACCGCACGGTTGCCAGGTAAAGCGTCCTCCTGGGACTTGAAATGTCTTGCATGGCCGGCCCCCCCGCAACAACGTCCAGCTTTCCGGTCACCGCAAGCAGTGCGTCACGAATCGCCTCTGCCTCCAGTCGTCTGCGACTAGCACGGCCGAGCCACAGGTTGTCCGGATCTCGCGCGATCGAATCCGCATCCGTTTGACTCGATTGCTGATAGGTCAACGTATTCATCATCTGGCGGTGCATCTGCTTGATCGACCAACCCGATTCGATGAATCGGCTCGCCAGGTGGTCCAGCAATCCGGGGTGCCGGGGCGGGACCCCCAGGTAGCCAAAATTATTAGGAGTCTCCACCAGGCCGCGGCCGAAATGATACTGCCAGATACGATTTACCATCACACGAGCTGTGAGCGGATTCTTAGCGCTGGTGATCCAGCGTACCAGTTGAAGCCGGCCACTTCCGTCCAAGGGCCCGAGCGCCTCGTGTTCCTGCAGAACCGCCGGAATATTCCGCGGCGCCACCTCTCCCAAACGATTGTAATGCCCCCGCTTGTGCACGCGCGCGTCCTGAATGCCCGCATGGGGGGTTTTCGGGACCCCGCCTTCCTGGGCGCCCAGTGCATATTCTACGGGCGGCAACCGCCCGGACTCGCGTTTGATCCCGGCCAGACGACCTTGCACCTTGGTGACCTGTTGCTGTCTCTCCGGTCCCCAATGGGTCGGTTCCACCTGCGCCCACAGTGCCCGTTCGGGCGTTTCGCTATCGTAAATGAACAACGCATCCGACGGCTCGACCTGAGGTGCAACCGATCCGGCCAGCATCCCCCCCAGGCGCTGATTCAACCTTTCCAGTTCTTCCTTTCTCTCCGGATCAGCCACCGCGGCGTACCACCGGGCCAATGCTGAATCGGGCAGCAGCCAGGGTAGCACGTCACCTCCTCCCTGATGTTTCCGCATGGCAAAAAAGGACCATGTCGGCTGGCCGTAGGCATCTGCGTGTGGATTGCCCGCCTGAATATCCGGGGCCACGTCCTGCACCAGATTCCATACCCGACCTTCTCCTCCCACCTGCCGAATGTTCAATTCCACCAGGCAGACGTCTCCTCGATAATCGGTAATCACATCCAACACCAGCGCCAACCAGTCTCCGCGACCCAGCCGCAGCCACCGTTTCTGTCCCGGCCGGGATGGCAAATGGGCCTGGTCGGACCGGCCATCGTGGCAGATTCCGTGCCGCAGTTCTTTTCTCAATCCGTTCTGGCTTACCTCAAGTGACCAGCGCACCCCATCCTGCGAGCCCGGATCGGTGTCCTGAATCTGCACATCAACTTCAATTTCCATCTCCGTCGGGCACCGCCATCCCACACCCACGGGTTGATTGGGAGAGGGCTGCATCGCGAGGCGACCGGCCGGAACGGGTGGCTGCAGAGATGCCACCGCGGAAGGATTGGAAAAAATCCAGGGCAGGGTAACGTAGCCCCAACCTTGCAGTTGGCCCCCGTCAAAGAGTCGCTCCATTTTTTCCAGCATGCGACCCGGCAATTCGGGCCGTTGATCAGAACGCCAGATGCCCAGGTATTTGAGCCACCCCATCAGCACGTCCGATTCCAGACCTGATTCGTTTGCCTGCGCGCTGATCGCCACGGGCGTCATTCCCTCTCCACTGGCTACCCGAGCCTGCAACACGGCAGCAGCCGCCAGGTACTCGGCAGTCCGGGGAACGGCTTCTGCCCGCACTTCAGCCACATATTCCGCGCGAATCGTTTTCAACTCGCGGGCCAGCTTCAGCTGCTGACGACTCAGGGCCTGACGCCGCAAGGCGACCGAACTGGGTTCCAGCGGAATCTTCATCACCGGTTGTTCGGCTCCCGGTGAGACGGGTTCAGAAACCACATGGGTCGAGAAAAACATCCCCGCCAGGGCATAGTAATCAACCGTTGTAAACGGGTCGAATTTGTGATCATGGCAGCGCGCACACGCCAGTGTGATGCCTAGAAACCCCCGGCCCACCAGGTCAATTTGATCGTCAACAATGTCGGTCATCATCTTGACCTTGTCGGAATCTCCGTACCCCCAATTTCCAATAGCCAGGACTCCGGTAGCGATCACCTTCCCGGGATCAAAACGGCCACCCTCTTCCGCCAGGATGTCTCCCGCCAGTTGATAGGTCAGAAACCGATCGTAGGGCAGATCCTGGTTCAAGGCCTCCACAACCCAGTCCCGATAACGCCACGCGTAAAAAGGATTCTTTTCCCGCGCATCACGGGAATCACAATAACGCACAACATCCAGCCAGTGCCGCCCCCAACGCTGCCCGTAAAGGGGCGACTCCAGCAGTTCGTCAACGACCCGGGCAAACGCCTCGGGCGACTCATCTGCCAAGAATCTCGCAAGCTGTTCAGAAGTGGGTGGAATTCCCAGTAGATCAAAATAAGCTCGCCGCAGGAGCGTGCTTCCGTCCGCGCTGCCGGCTGGCTTGATACCCCGCGGGGCCAGTTCTTTGCGGATCAACCAATCGATTGCGGTTTCACTGTCCGCCCGACCTGAAGGAGGCGGAACGGGTGGATCAAGCAACGGCTGAAATGACCACCAATCCCGCCCTGCCTGAGCCGAGATGTCCGCCACCGATCGCTCGTCAGGATTGACCTTGGAGAGGGCCTTGTCGATCGCTCCGGGGTAGGGGGCTCCCTCGGCGACCCAACGCACAAAATCCTGTACCACGGACGACGGCAGCCTGCCTGAAGGGGGCATCTGTAAATCGTGACGTGTATATTCAACCGCCTCCAATAACAAACTGGCCCCGACATCTCCCGGAACGACTGCCACCCCGATTTCGCCACCGCGCAGCAGGCCCTCTCGAGAATCCAGCCGCAAACCACTTTCGACCACATCGCCACTGTGGCATGCGAAACATTTTTCGATCAACACGGGCCGCACATGACGTTCAAAGTGGTCCAATGCGTCCGGAGTGTCAGCCAGGAGAGTCTGCGACACCCCCACCAGAGCGAGCAGGACGCAGATTCGAGGGGCCAACGTCAGTTTCGTCACAGGACAACTCACCTTCAACCAGTTCAATTACTGCCTCCACCGACCTCCCTGGCACGCCTGCCCGATGGCAAGCCGCCCCCCTGCAGGTACCGGGTCCAATCCTGGCGACACCTTCCAGAAAAGAGGTACAACGACACCCTCTATCATCGCAAAGTAAGCCGGCAAATTCCAGTTCGTTTTTCAGGCTTCAGTCCACGGCAAAAAACGGGGGTCTAACCGCCGCGGGGCTTTCGGAGCCAGACGGTCTTTCCCCCAATGTGCCGAACTGGTTACAAAGTTCACGGCAAAGAAGAAAAACACAGCCTGGCTGCCTACTTTGCCGTTGCTGTGCGGACGACAACCGGCAGGGCCCTGGCAGCCCCGGAAGTTGGCGTCAAAAAGAAAGGCTCAATGCCGGCGGTAGACGTTGATCGATAAAATATGGTTCATGCGATCGTTCCCACCGGGAACGTTGATTAACTGGTTGAGGTATCCGATCTCCGTCCTTCGCCGGCTATCGCGCTTGACTCCGAAACCGACAAACAACCGGTTCTGGTTGAACCCGTCACGAGCCCCCCAGTCGGTATCGTTGAGGTGCACAAAAAGCTCGTCCCACACGACGAACGTCCGACGGGGACAATGGGGCAATGCATACTGTGCGCGGACCAGTTGGCGAAACCGCCAACCTGTATCGTCACCTGTTTCTAGAAACCGTTGCTCCAATCTCGAACGGAGTGCGAATGCGAACGGGTCATGACTTCTTGACCATGTCCATTGCTGCCAGAACCGGTGCTCATCAAAATCAGCGCCCTCCAGTGGCGACGTGCGAATCCAGCCGTAGCCGGCCCAAATCGCCGAATGCTGACTTGTCGACAAACCGAGGCCAGGCCGAACAATACTCTGGTTGAATCCGTCGGCATCCTCCAGGAACCGCGTGTGGCCATCAAACCACCACTTTAACCGGCAGCAGTCACACTGGTCCTGATGATCAGAAATGTCACCCTGGCCAAAGAACGCCCACCACAGACCTGTGTCGTCGACCGAATCCGCGCAAACCGTCCTCGGGTACCCACCAATGATGATGAAGACCACGACGATCGTGACACACAGTAAGAATCGATCGCGGGACCTTTCGACCGTGGCCTGTAGCTCTGGGATAGGAGGTAATGCCACGGAACACCGGGCCTTTCATTTCAACCAGGAGAATTCAAACCGAAGAAAGGGGGCAACTCCACCACCCTACTTGCAAACGATTTGTGCAATAGAAATTAAATCGACCACACACGCCTGTATTTTTCAAAAAAAATCCGTCGGGTTTAACAATTGACGATTCAGCAAAATATTGCCATCTGCCAAACTCCACCACAATGTCCCCCCAGAAAACAATACTTGCCACACCTGTATAACCTCCACAAACCGGATACTGTGCCATTGGTTACGTGTGGCAGTTCCGGGGGCGAATACGTACCTCCCCAACGGCTTTGCGCCGTTGCGAGAAATCTAACTGGCACGATTCCCTGCCCACCCGGCATGCGCAGGCACCACGGTTTCCACACACTCCCCTGGACGAGACATCAAACGGGTCAGATGATGTGGACAAGCAGAATTGCAGATCACTTCCTGCAGAAGGCGCGCGATGGCGGATCAAGCGAGGATAAACGCATTCCTGGCCGGCAAGCGATTCGCCGTGGTCGGCGCATCACAGGACCGCACCAAATATGGCAACAAAGTCCTGCGAACCTACCTGCAAAACAACCTGACGGTCTTTCCTGTCAATCCTCGCGCTGACCGGATTGAAACCCTGCAGGCCTACCCTGATTTAACCTCAGTGCCCGCGGCCATCGACGGCATTTCGGTCATCACTCCACCCGCCGTCACCGAACAGGTTGTCGAGGAAGCGATTGGACTGGGAATTCGTCATCTCTGGATCCAGCCGGGGGCGGAAAGTCAGCAAGCCGTCGCGTCCGCAGAAAGTGCAGGGATGGCGGTCATTTCCGGGGGACCCTGCATCCTGGTCGTACTCAAATACCGTGAGACGGAAACATGATTCAGCACCGGGCCTGCCGGTCCGCCACCTGGAGCAGTTCAGCGGCCACCGCGGGGCGATCTCGATCACGCGTCAACCAAAATCCTGTTCCCTCCCGACCAGCCGGCAGAAACATTGAACCGGTGGGACGGCCCGCAACCATGCCGGGGGGAATCCTCGGTTGGAGACCCACGTGGAACCGCTCGACCTAGCAATCGTGATCGCCTACCTGGGTTTCGTCGCCCTGCTGGGCCTTTACTTTTCACGTCGTCAAAAGACAACTCAGGACTACTTCCTGGCAGGTCGAAACATTCCGGGCTGGGTGGTCGGTTTTTCCATCCTGGGAACGATTGTCAGCAGCGCGACATTCGTGGGTCATCCGGGCAACGTGTTCCACAAGAACATGTACCTGGTTCCGTTCCACATCGTGCCTCTGTTCGTGATGTTGTTCGTTGCCCGTTACCTGGTGGTCTTTTATCGGCGCACGCTCCGGATGACGGCCTACGCTTACTTGGAAAAACGCTTCGGCTACCCGGCCAGAGCTTACGGGGCAGGAACGTTTCTACTGAGTCGCGTCACCGACGTGAGTATCACCTATTATTTTCTGGCACTGGCAACCGCATTCCTCACGGGCTGGGATGTTGCCGCGGTGATTTTTCTCCTGGGCGTCGTGACCGTGCTCTACACCCTGATAGGCGGGATTCAGGCCGTCGTGTGGAGCGATGTGATTCAGGGGACCCTCTTGATTGGAGGCGGCATCCTTTGTATCGGGATCGTGTTATTCCAGTCTCCGGTGGGTCCCGCCGAAGTTTTTCATCGCGCCTGGGAAGGCGGTAAATTTGAGATCGGGCGTTGGAATTTCAGTCTTCGTGAAAACAACCAGTGGTTTTATCTCCTGGGGGGCGTGTTTGTCTGGGTGCAGTCCTTCGCCTGCGGGCAGAACAATGTCCAACGCTACCTGATCGCCCGTTCCGATCGGGATGCCGTACGAGGTGCCACGATCGGAGCCTTTGCCTGCGTCCCGGTCTGGCTGCTCTTCATGCTGCTGGGCGCGCTGCTCTGGTCCTACTATCAGATCAGCACCCAGGCCCTGCCTGCCGAGGTGCTGGAGGTGCAGGACAGGATTGTTCCCTACTTTATCAAAACCCAATTTCCCAGCGGCCTGAAAGGGCTGATGCTGGCCGCCCTGATCGCCGCGGCCATGTCCTCTCTGGATTCCGACCTGAATGCCATGGCCACGGTGGTCGTGAGCGACTTTCACCAACGCCTGCGACCCCATGCTCCGGACCGCAGTTCGCTGCTGGTTGGAAAAAGTGCCGTCGTTTTTTTCGGGGTCGCCTCTCTCATTCTGGCGGTCCAGTGGACCAAGGTTGAAAATTCGTCGCTGGTTGAATTCGCTGTGACCATGGCAATGATCGTTACCGCTGGGCTGTTGGGGTTGTTTGCCCTGGGAATGCTCTTTCGCTGGACGACAGCCCGTGGCGCGTACGCAGGGATCGCGGCCTGCCTGCTGTTTACCGTCTGGGCGACAGCCACCACAATTAAAATGCCGGAAGCGGACACCGTGCTGGTCGATCTCGGCAGGTTCAACTACCAGTTGAGTCCTTTTTTAATTGGTGTTCTGGGGCACGTGACTCTGGTGGCGGTCGGCATGCTCGCCAGTCCCTTGCTGGGTGGCCCCAATCCTGACGCCACTGGTCTCACGCTACAGGACGCTGCGCGGCACCGGCCAGGCGGGACGGAATCTAACAGAAACGAGTAGCTACTACCGCCGAAAGGCGATCAAATCCCGGGTGATTTCCGAAACCTTCGTACACCCAGTGAGGCCCAGGGTTCGACTCACTCCGTCGCGCAATAGGTTCAGGGTGTGATCGACTCCCTTTTCTCCCCCAACCGCTAACCCGTACAGATAAGGCCGCCCCACCATGCAGGCCCGGGCTCCCAAAGCCAGTGCCTTGACAATATCACTGCCCCGCCGGACACCACCGTCACAAATGATGTCAACATCCCGCCCCACGGCCTGGGCAATCGGCTCAATCAGTTCAATGGCAGGTGGGGCTCCGTCGAGCTGCCTCCCCCCGTGGTTCGAAACGGCAATTCCCTCAACGCCGGCCGTGACGGCCAGCCTGGCATCCTCAATCGACTGAATGCCCTTGATGACAATCGGCCCCTTCCAGTTCGCCTGAAACCAATCGAGATCGCGCCATGAGACCGATGAGTCAAATTGATTCAGCAGATAGCCTCCCAACGTCGCGGCATCATTTCCGTCCGCCTGCGACTTGCCAATCACGTTCGAAAACCGAAGCGGGGCTGAAGTGATGAATTTCCATGTCCACACCGGGTGTAGAATCCCGTCAAGGATCGTGTCCAGCCCCAGCTTGGGCGGGATCGTGAATCCTCGCCTGACGTCTCGCTCGCGATTTCCGATCATGGCCGTATCGACCGTGATGATCATCGTCTCATAGCCTGCTGCCGCTGCCCGGTCCAGCAGTTCCTTCACCAGGCTCCGATCCTTCCAGACATAAACCTGAAACCATTTTGAAGCGGAATTCACCTCCGCCACCTCTTCAATAGAAAATGTACTCATCGTGGAAAGCGAATAAGGAATACCGGCACGCTGCGCCGCTCGAGCGACATCCAGTTCTCCACCGGGTGTGACCGCACGCGTCATCCCGGTAGGTGCCAGTACCAGGGGAAAAGCGATTCGCCGACCGAGCAAGGTGGTCGACAAATCCTGATTTCCCACATCACGTAAAATACGGGGACGAAATTCAATCTCTTGAAATTGCCGCTCGTTGCGACGCATCGTCAACTCATCATCCGCTCCCCCATCAATGTAGTCAAAGACACTTCTCGGTAGACGCCGGCGGGCTTGCAGGCGAAGATCGCGGACGTTGACGGCGCGCCGCAGTCGTCGCAGATTGCCGTCAAGTTCGATCGGCCGAAACCGCATCACAGAACGTAAGGTTTTAAACATAAGTTAACTTCAGCCTCTTTTTCTGAGCACCTGGTCGCGTTGCTGCTGAACATTTCGCGGCGCCAGCAAAACCCGCACCGCTCATCCCTCTGGCGAAAATAGAAGGAGCTTCTTTACCGGACGATCCGCCGCGGCGTTCCCTCCGTTTAATTCAGGATAACCACAATTGAAGGATGTGGCACCTCCCTGACCGCCGCCGAACCGGTAAGAACACGGCCGCCTCCCAAACTGGCAGGCCTCCGTGCCGGTGACGAAAAACAACCTGTCTCATCCTGGCCCGGATCCTGGGCGACGGACAGGTCGTTCGACACCGCGTCCGGAGACTGGCGGCTTATCGCGGGGTTGTTCGACCACCCCCGTCCGTGTGCAATGCGCCGCGGACCGTGGTCGGTGAGATCGCGTTCCAATCGCTGAATTCCCGGACCACATGCATTATCCGCGCCGCTTGATTCCTGGTTCTCAACGGCACTCAGACGTCATAATCCTGCTGGTAGCATTGCCGCCCGGGTATACAGTGGGACCGGTCAACATCCTGGCGATCGACGCCGATCACGTGCTGGGTCACGTTGCACCAGCAGTAGTGACTGCCGGCCTCGTCGGGATGGTCCGGATTTTTGAGATCTCCGCTGGTGTACATGGCCTTGCTGCGCAGGTGGATGCAGGCAGGTTGGGCGGTCGAGTTCGATTCATCGAAGTATTTTTCAAAGGGCATTGTCTAGCTCCTGTATTGCTCAACTCATGCAGAGATTTTCCCGGTCAGAACACGGCCGGAGCATGTCGTTCAGAAACCTCCCGTATCCAGACCGGCGGCGAGCAGGATGGCGCGCTTCACCGCTACCTTGGCGAGTTGCACCTTGTACTGGTTTTGGGCCAGGGGTGTTGCACTGGCAACCGCTGCCGATCCCGCCTGGTCGGCCAGGGCGTCGGTCACGGTTTGCCCCACCAGCACCTCCGCAGCCTCTCCGGAGGTCCAGGGAATGGGCGCGACATGCCCCATCACGATCCGGGCTTCTCGTACCGTAAAAAAATCGTCGAGTCGCAATGCGGCAGACGCCGCCACCAACGGAGCATCCGGACCCTGTCCATGCCGAACTTCATAGGTTGCACAGGTACGGCCCGCGATGGGTGGCAGGACCACGTGGGTGACCAGTTGGTTCGGTAATAAAACGTGCTCGCGTTCGCCTTCCCTCGTCGGTGTCTGGAAGAACTCGGCGAGCGGAATCATCGATTCGTCCTCCGGCCCGGGACCGAGAACCCGCAGCTGACCGTCCACTGCCATCAAAGCCGGTGCCAGTCGCGAACTGTGAACATACCTGGCAGCCTGCGAGTTGCCCAGGATCGCGTGAAATTCGTTCGCGCCCTGCTCGACATCCGCCTCGAGCAATCCGCCACCGCTGCGGTAGTACCAACAACGGGGGCGTTGGCAGACCTCACCACCCAACGTACCCTGGGCTTGAAGCTGCATGCTGTTGATACCACGGATGGCCTGCTGAACCGCCGGATAAACATCCAGGTAGGGATGCAGAAGAAGTTCATCCAGGGTCACCGCTGCACCGATCGAGACACTCCCGTCTGCAAGCGTGTCGATCGACTTCAGGCTGGGCACTTCCATAATGTTCACCACGCGGTCGGGCGTGACAATCATTTTTTTCATCAGGCCCACCAGGTCGGTTCCGCCAGCCAGGATCTCCGTACTACCGGCCTCGCTCGACAACAATTCGAGAACTTCGGCCTCCGACCGGGGCGCAGCGTATTCAAAGGCTTTCATCGTTGAGCCCTCCGTTATGTCTTTGCTAATGCTTCCAGAACACGTTTTGGAGTCATGGGAATCACGGGTACACGAACACCGATCGCATTGGCCACGGCATTGGAAATTGCTGCGACGGGACTGATGACCGGGGGTTCACCGTTGCCGATCACACCCCTCTGTCGCTCGCTTTCCGGTTCGTACAACTCGACAACAATCTCCCCGATGTCTCCCAGCCGCGCCAGCTGATAGTCAGACAGCTCGGCATTGACAAATGCGCCCGTCACCGGATCCGTCACCCGGTGTTCATACAAAGCGGCCGCGATACCCATGATGACGGCACCGCTGATCTGGCTGCGGCAGGTCTTGGGATTGATCACGAGTCCCTGATCCTGCACCGCAACAAACTTTTTGATCCTGACTACACCCGTTTCCTTGTCCACTTCGACGTGTGCCATCTGTACACCACCGACTTGACTGCTGGAAAGTGGGCTGGGTGTCCCCCGTTCGTAGGTGGACGTGATCTCCAACGCCTTAAGTCCGATCAGGCTGCAGGCTTTTTTCCAGCTGACCGACTTCCCGCCACCTTGAACTTCAATCCTGCCGCCAACGGCCCGGAGTCTGCCCGCGTCCGCACCCAGTTCTTTAGCGACGATCGCAAAGATCTTTTCCAGAACATCCTGTGCCGCACGACGATGCGATTCACAGACGGCGCCCACGGTCGTACTGCCACCTGACGCGCCACTGTTGGGATACTTGGAGTTGCCGATGTTGACTTTCACGTCGGTGATCGACAAGCCAAACGTTTCGGCCAGCACCTGGGCGCAGATCGTGCGGGTTCCCGTGCCGACGTCCTGAGTTCCACAAAACGACTCGACACCACCATCGGGCGAAATCCGCAACCGGCAACTGGAATGGTTTGCCGAACCACCCCAGGTATGCAATGCCATCCCCAATCCGTCAACAATCGAACCTGCGGAACGGCCCCGACCGTGCAGGTGCCACTTGGCATTCCAATCCATCAATCGGGCGGCCACCTTCATCTGCTCGGCGTAGACAGCTTCCTTGCCGTTACCGGCAGTGGTCAGGTTGGCCTGGAACACGTCGTAACTGTTTTTCCCCATCACGCAAGCCAGGTCATCGATGGCGGTTTGCGATAGAGCACAGGCCTGAGGATGATTCGGTGCCCGCCAGGCACGCGCCTGGGCCGTGTTGCACTTGATGGTTGTCGCCCGCCGACGGTAGTTGCCGGGCACCAACACGTAGGGAATCACACCATGGCTGACCCCGCCACCCCGATAACCGGAAGTACCCCAGTGATGGGAGTCCCAGACCTGGACAACCCCGTTTTCGTCGGCACCCAGACGGACCTTGATATACCCCGATGGCCGGTTGCCACCCAACTGCAATTCCTGGTCGCGATCCAGCAGAAACTTGACAGGACGCTGCGTCTCTCGAGAAATCCGAGCGGCGGCAATCCCCCAGTAGTCGGGGGCGAACTTGCTGCCAAACCCGCCACCAATGTAGTCACAGTGCACCTCGACGTCGTCGGACGTGATCTCCAGGTCGCGGGCGAACCCTTCGTCGGTGCCCGATACGTTTTGGGTCGAGAGATGGGCAGTCAGTTTGCCATCGTTCCATTCGACGGTCGATCCGTGCGGTTCAAGACAGCAATGGGTGATGGCATCGACACCATAATAGCCTTCCACCACGTGTGCGGATTCCTTGAAAATCCGTTCCAGTTCCTCCTCGATGAATTCGTCCTCGTCGTCTTCGTCGCCCGGTTCGCGTTCGGTTACTACTTTTCCACCGCCTTTGCCCGTTCGGCCTGCCTGCGTGGCCACCGCGAGATCCTCCGCGTCGACGAAAACGTCCAACTCCTCCAGTTCCAGCTTGATCTTCGAGACACCTTCACGGGCGGCACCTTCCGTCTCAGCCGCAACCACCGCCAACAACTCGCCCTGCCACTGGATTTCGCTACCTTCCCGGGCATGCTCAAAGATGTGGGTATGGACAACCCCTTTGGTATTTTTTGCTCCGCTGACGTCGATCGATTTGATCCTGCAGTGCGCATGGGGGCAACCCAGCGCGACCGCGATCAATTGATCTTTCAGATTGACATCGAACGAATATTTCGCTGCCCCGGTCGCCTTGGCCAGACCATCAAGGCGCTTGATTTCTTTTCCGATGACTGTCGCCTGCTCCCGACTCGGCCAGTTGTATTCCACCATGATCAGCCTCCCTTTGCCACTGAAATCGCAGCTTGAATCACCTGGTGATAAGTGCCACACCGGCAGATATTTCCGTTGAGGCCCGCTCGAATCTGTGCTTCCGACGCGTTGGGATGTCGATTCAGAAAGGCACGTACCGCCATCACGAATCCCGGCGTGCAGAAGCCGCATTGCTGGGCGTCATGTGCGACAAAAGCTGCGGGCACTTCGTCCCCGGCCAGGTCCTCGACGGTCTGAATTCTTTTGCCACGCGCCGTCAATGCCAGCGTCGTCGAGGCCGTCACCGGTTTCCCGTCAATTAACACCGTGCTCGCCCCGCTGCTGCCATCCAGGCTCACGGGCTTGGCGCCCGTCAAATCAAGCTGGTATCGCAACACCTCCAGCAACGTCGCCCTGGGCTCCACGGTAACGTGCTGGTCTGTTCCATTCACGTTCAACGTGATGGATTGTTCTCCGCGGAGAATTTCCGGACCCTCGTCCTGGGCCGCCTCTGCCTGAGCTGACAACGTCGTAGCGGCCGCCACGGCGCCGGAACTGCGAAGGAAATCGCGGCGGCTGAAGCTGGAATTTCCACCTGATTCACTATTTGAACCCGTCATGCGTCTACCTCCACCGACCGTTTGGGCATCATCATTCACAACTACCAGGCAACGACCCCCGACGCGCAAAGCGTGTGCGGTCACAACGGGCCGGCCCGAGCCACGCCGATTATACGGCTTTGTGAAGGAGAAACAACTGTTCGAATATCCAAATTTATCAGTCCCGTCACCGCCGGACCCGACCGGTTCTCCAAGAAGGACCGCATCAAGCCAATGGAGCAGCTACTCTTGCCGGCTCACCGGTCGACGGCGCAAGTTCACGGGACCCTGGCAACAGTCGCAAACCTTTAATTCGAACATGGCGATCGCACAGATTTCACACCAGTAATCCAGCTCGTAGCTGCCACTTTTGTCGATTTCAAACAACCGGACCACTTGCACCAGAGGGGAACCGGCGTACTGCCGGACCCGCAGTTCCAATTGCTTCTCACGCAACCGCTCGTCTGCCCGGAAAGCCCGCCCGCGGATGTCTTCAATCACTGGGTACAGCACGCCGCCGGGCGTCTTTAACACCAGGACCCGCTCATCTGCTTCCGGCACGACCCGAATGCCATATTGGCGTGCCAGAACATCGGCCAGCCAGACCACCTCTCCCCGTAACAAGCGCAACCGATAAGGTGCCGGCTCCGCCCCGGGCGATCCGTTCTCCGGCGGCTCGGCAGACAGCAGCGGGTCATTGACGACCGCCGGAATGACAACCACCAAACCCACCGCAACCCAACATAAAAACCCGGAACCTGTCACAAGGCTTGCCCTCGGTTTCCAGATCACTTCGGAGGAAACTTCAAAAAGAAACCTGTTGCGGCCCATCTTATTCGCTGGCCTGGCCCACGATGACCATGTCAATTGACTGGCGGGAACGCACGTCTGCCGCCTTCAGTTCACCCTCGAGGCTGAGAATCCACCAATCCTGCTCTTCGTTGTGCCGCAAGCCCGGAGTCGTGGTTGCCGGTGACACCACACGTTGCAGCGACAACATACACGGGTGACTCGATTCGGCAGCCTGCGCGCTTTGGGTGGTCAAGTCGTCTTCCGCCAGTGACCCTGCCAGTTGATCATCTTCGGCCCGCACCAGGAGCAAGAAGTCCCTGGTGGGCGACGTGCCGATATGAGACCCGTCCAAGGGTTGCAGAGCGTATCGTAGCGTATACACTCCCTTGGCAATGTCCTGGTCACGGAAGTCCGCGCCCTTTCTGGAAAATCGCACGACTCCCACCAACTGACCCGTCTGAAATGGGTACAAAACCTCTGCCGTCGCTTGAAAACCTTTCTTGGCCGACCACGACTTGAGCAACCAGAAATCGCAATAGGTAGTTTTTTTACCACGGATAATCCGTGACCCGACTGGTGACAGCAGGTCCGAAATCTCCGGCGCCAATCCGGCAGAAGATGCCGCCTCCTCGAGCGGTTCGACGCGGTAGGTAGCGGCGCAGCACAATGAATCGACGCCCAGCAACAGACAAAGATTCAATCCCAGGAGACAGGCGATACGATGTTTCATCCTACAGGCTCGCGATCAGGTGAGAGGGCGCGATGTAAACAACGGCAAGGCCCGGTAGAAGCAACAGGCCCCGGCCTTCCAGCCCATCAGTATAGCCGCTTCGTGAAACCGACTCAAACCAGGCCCGTGTACCGGCGATGTCGTCTCCCGGAACTGAGAGCGAGTCCCGAGACCGAAACAGGCGGCTGGAGGAGACGTTCCCTGTCGGGTCTCACGGCACTTCAATAGTTGAAGATTGCCATGTACGCGCTGCGCGCCCCCGGCGTCGACCAGCGGCTGCCCAACCCGCGACCCTTGAATTCATTGACGGTCGTTACTCCCGGGGCGAAAAAACTGACTTTTGCCAGGGGTGGATAGTAGGCCGATTCGTTGGAGCAGATGCAATCGTCCGGTCGCGCCTTCCGAGCGACCACTTTAACCGCTTTCCCGACATCCAAACGGGCATCCAACCGGTCCTCGTTCACTGACATTTCGATGGGAGCCTTCGTCACACGCACCACGGACCGGCCTGCCCGACCCGTATGCTTACGAACAAACTTGAGCAAAGCCGCGTGCTGATCGTCCGTTGCCTTTTCATCCACATAGACAATCGATTTTATTTCGCCCGCGCCGTCGATCCCGAGAAAACCCAGTGTGTCCATCGTGTCCAGTGCCATCACCACTTTCAAGCCAGCCAGATCGACTCCCTGATACGCTCCCGACACAATACTCCACGCCATCAGGGCGTTCTTGCCCGCCAGACCGGTTTCACCGTTGGCGAAACAAGGCCCCGTATACACCTGGCAGGTGCGAGACTCGAGATAATGGCCCGTGATCTCATTGGCACCGGCAACGGAAGTGACCACCGACACAAGTAGAGCATAACAAGCAATGTTTTTGCGCATGACCGACCCATTGATATGGTTGATGATTGCCCGAAACTTACTGCACGCTGAAAACTTTACCACCCCGTCACCGGACAACCACTTGCCGTGGATTCCGGGCGTGGCATCTCCAAACGATTGTACTTCGAGATTGTACTGCGAGTCAATTTCCTGTCCACCCGAAGCGGACTCTACAGACCAAATCCCGAGTTCCTGTTGCACTGAACCAACGAGTGGCGGCGGCGTTCCCTGCAGGGTTTCGTTGGTTCGCCGCAAGAGCGGGTCCGGCTGGCAGTTGACATCCCCACCAACGTCCTTCACGCTTCCGGCTGCCTTTTTTCTTCAACACGGCCACAGACAGTCCTGCCCGGCCGGCGGGGAGACTGGATTCTGTATTGCATGGGCAGCCTTCCCGTTAGACAATGATGATTCCACGTTGAACGATAGGTTCTCCCTGCCATGACCCGACTACACGCTTTGCTCGTCGCCTGCTCCTGCCTCGGCA
>Ga0310121_10000268_pt1 | contig 56838 bp, 51 predicted proteins | sample CB27_Tmax_986_MG_FD_203504 | JGI IMG/M metagenome (GOLD analysis project Ga0310121, IMG submission 203504) | Marine microbial communities from Western Arctic Ocean, Canada - CB27_Tmax_986 | ecosystem: Environmental > Aquatic > Marine > Oceanic | place: Canada: Western Arctic Ocean | collected... | reverse complement strand
TTCCGAGATCAAGTCCTCGGCGTGCAGTGACTCCGCACGAACGAACTGCCGCTGTGCGATCTGTAGACGGATCTCCGCTGACTCATAGTCGGCTCCGACCTGCTTGAGTTCTTGGTCGAGAATGCGAGTGTCAATCTGGGCAATCAGAGCACCAGCTTCGAGAAAGTCTCCCATCTCGACTGGCATCTCAAGAATTTCACCGGATGCCTTAGACTTGATTTCGACGATCTTGACCGGCTGCAGAATGCCTGTGGCGGAAACCGAGACGGTAATGTCACGAACTGCAGCGATGACGGTCGGCAACTCGCCAAGTTCTTCTTCTTCGATTTCGGTGGTGTATCGCTGGTAAGCGTAATAACCACCACCAATAACGCCAATGAAGATCACCAGCTTGAATGTTGTGGCGAGTAGTTTCTTGAGAGCTCGCATTGTTCGCCAAGTCTAGACTTGCGCGCAAAGGATAGAAATCAAACTGGATCAAAGAAAATCGGCGCGCCAGCCGAAGTCCATGCCGCTCCCCATTAACGACGGGACACGTCTGACGCGCCGTTCGAAACCTTTATTAGGTAAAACGAACTACGTGATGATGGTTGCGGACACGATACGGTCCAAAAACTCATCACCGCTGGATTGATTATCAGGTAACTTCCCGGCCAGATGGTTAAGACAATGCAAAATGTTTGTTAAAGATGTAAAAGCTTAACTCTCCCCAAATCATGAGAGTTGGACGCTGATAGAATTGCCTTCCCATGATCTATTCGCGAACCAACAAGATGCAGTTGGGGGTTGTTTGTATTCTGGCCGGACTGCTGCTGACGCTAGCAAGCTTCCAGTACACTTGGTTGGGACAATTGTCCGAACGAGAGCAGGAACGTATGGACCGGTCTCTCGATTTCGCGACCCGCGCTGTTCGTTCCGAGTTCGATAACGAGCTTGCCGAGCTATATCGGACTTTCCAAGTCGACTATCGCGAAGATGGCACATTTCCAGAACAACTCGTGGAGCATTACGCCGAACACGTGGAAACGATTGAGGGCCCAGACATCCTGGAAAAGATCTACTGGGTGAACCTCAACGAAGAAACCGGTCTAGTGCTGCAAGAGTTCACCGGTTCTGGTTTAACAACCCTTGATGAATGGCCCCAAAGCATCGCCGTGTTCCGCAACGAATTCGATGGCCTGCTTCCATACAACGATGAGCAGTTTCGGTTGCTCCTAGGTCCGGAGCCCCTGCAGGACGACATTCCCGCGCTGGTCATCCAGCAAGTCTTCACCCGACCAACGAGCGACCTTGAGGACTACAAGTCGATCAGTTGGGTTGTGGCTAAATTGCGGCCAAATGTGATCATCGGTGAACTTATTCCGGCGCTAGCGGATCAGTACATTTACGGCGAGGAAACACTCGATTATAACGTCGGCGTCGTCAACCGCGACGAACCCACTGAACTCGTGTACCGCTCGGAGCCAAATCTCACCGCTGCTAGCTTTGCCGAACCCGACGCGCGGAGCAACATTTACGGTTTGCGGAGTTGGCACTTCAATGCGCGTTTCCAGAAAAATCGACGAATGTGGAACATCGTAGAGGAAAGCTCAGAGCCAAAGTGGGACCTTCTCGTCAAGCACCAGGCGGGGTCACTGGAAGCAGCTGTGACCGCAACACGTAACCGCAACTTGGCGATTAGCCTTGGCGTGTTTACCCTCCTCGCCGGCGCCATTGCCATGATCATGGTCTCGACGCGGCGTGCACAACGCCTCGCGGCTCAGCAGATGGAATTCGTCGCTGGAGTCTCGCACGAGCTTAGAACACCGCTGGCAGTGATCCGTACTGCCGCCGAAAACCTTGCCGATGAAGTGGTTCACGACGCTGAGAAAACGCGCCAGTACGGCGCGCTCATTAACCGCGAGGGGCGTCGCCTTTCCAATATGGTCGAGCGTGTTTTGTTGTTTGCAAAGATGCGCGCCGACAACCTGCAGTTCGAGCACCAGGCTGTCGACTTGATCGCAACGATTGAGGATGCCATCGATTCGAACAATGCTTGGTCCACTGAGCGCTCCGTCACGGTTAGGAAGGAGCTTCCGGAATCGTTGCCCGAGCTCATGGGTGACCCATCTGCTCTGGGTTCCGTGATGCAAAACCTGGTCTCGAATGCGATCAAGTACAGCCGCGAGGGAGGCACCGTCACCATACAAGTGAGGGAGTCCAATACCCAATCGGGTCCCGCCATCCAGATCGCCATCCACGACCAAGGCGAAGGAATCCCGAGCAGGGAAATTCCCCACCTGTTCGACCCTTTCTTCCGTGGCGAGCGCGCTCGGCAGACCCAGACACAGGGGAGTGGTCTCGGCCTGAGCTTAGTTAAACAGGTGGTCGAGGCGCACGGTGGAGAAATCGACGTTTCCAGCACGCCCGGCACCGGCAGCACATTCGTGGTCGAGCTTCCGGTCATAGACAATTCAGAAGCCTCGAGCCCAACCTTTCATTAAAATAGGATCGCCGCATGGCGAAACGAATTCTTCTCATCGAAGACGAGCCCGGTCTGCAGGTAACACTATCGGATCGTTTGCGCAGTGAAGGCTACGAGGTCGAAACCGCCAGCGACGGGGAGACGGGCTATGAACGGGCTACTGAAGAGACCTTCGACCTCATCATTCTAGACATCATGCTTCCGGGCAAAAACGGCTTCGACGTCTGCCGAGACCTGAGGCAAGATGGCATGACACGACCGATCTTGATGCTCACGGCACGTGACCAGGTAGCTGACAAGGTTGTCGGACTGAAACTAGGCGGCGATGACTACCTCACCAAGCCGTTCGAGAACATTGAGCTGTTAGCTCGCGTGGAAGCACTATTGCGGCGCTCGGCGACGTCTGCAACCATCCACAGCACTGACTTCTATGAGTTCGGTGATGTTCTCGTCGACTTCCGAAAGTCAGAGGTTACGCTTAGCGGCAAGCTGGTTGATCTTTCGGCAAGGGAATTTCAACTGTTGTGCTACTTCATCGAAAACCGCGAGAGTTTGTTGTCACGCGACGAGTTGCTCAACAACGTGTGGGGTTATGATGTTACGCCATCAACACGCACCGTCGACGTTCACATCGCCAGGCTTCGACAGAAAATCGAGGCAAACGTGAAATATCCCGTGCATATTCGCACAGTGCATGGGATGGGCTATAAATTCATCGGTTAGCATCCGCTAATTAGGAAGAGAGTTCACCGATGCGACACAAGCGAAGCCAGATTTTCTCAGTCCTCATAGCTGCCGCATTGGCAATCCAACTAACAGGATGCGCCCAGTCCCCCGGCACTGCCCCAAGCGATGATCCCATCAACAGCATGGGTGCAAACGTTGCGACCGGCGACACCACAAAACCCCTCATTCTTCTGGACTCACCGGCCGGGCCAGGAAGCAGCGCTCCCAACCTCTATGCTACGGACGACGGCCGCGTCTTGATGAGTTGGCTCGAGCCCGTACGCAACGATGGCTTGGAGACTGCAACCACGCGGCGGGGACGTTTTGCGCTGCGCTTCGCAACGCTCCAGAGCGAAGCATGGTCAGAACCGCAAACGATAGCCGAAAGCGAGAAGTTCTTCGTCAACTGGGCTGATTTCCCGGTGCTCATCGAAAGCAACGGAATGCTCATAGCCCATTGGCTACAGATGAACGGAGGGCCCGGCACAAGCTACGACATTCACATCACTCACTCGAAAGATGGTGGTGCAACATGGAGTGATTCGGTGGTACCCCACTCCGACGGCACAAAAACCGAACACGGGTTTGTATCGATGGTTCCTGAGCTGGACGGAGGCTTCACGGCCATCTGGCTAGATGGCCGTGATTTCTCAGAACATGAGGAAAATGTTTCACCCGAGATGTCATTACGTGCGTCGCGTTTCTCCGGTGAAGGAACGCAAGGGCAAGAGGCTCTCCTCGATCCTCGTATTTGTGATTGCTGCCAAACGTCGGCTGAGTACATTGGCACCACCCTCGTGGTCGCCTACCGTGACCGTTCCGAAGAAGAAGTTCGCGATATTTGGAGCGTTCGTCGGACACCAGATGGCTGGCAAGCACCCATCCGAGTTGCGCATGATAATTGGCAAATTCCAGGATGCCCGGTCAACGGACCGGCAGTAGCGGGCGGTTCGTCGACAGGCGCAATCGCCTGGTTTTCACTGCGCGAAGGCAATCCCGAGGTCAAAGTTAAGTTTACTTCGGATGGGGGTAAAACCTATTCACAGACAATCCTGCTCGATCAGGTCAACGAACTTGATATTGATGCAGGCTATGAGCGCATGATCCAGGAGGACCATGAAAAATGGATTCCGGGGATCCCGCTTGGGCGCGTCGATGTGGAGTGGGTCGATGACGAGCGTGTCGCGGTCATCTGGCTCGTTGCCCGCGGCAGCATCGCGGAAATTGTGATGCAGACCGTAGCTCTTGACGAGACTAGAGGGCGTCGCTATGTGTTGGCAACAACTGACGCGGCCCGAGCTAGTGGATTCCCGCGCTTAGTGCGAAGCGGCGCTCGATTGATCATGGCTTGGACGGAGCCTGGCAGTCCGTCAGCATTGCACACTGGGGTTATTAGCCTCCCCGTGAAGTAGTTGGTACTCGTGCTTGCTACAATTGCGGCACCTTGCACATTATCGCCTACGTGCCTCGCGGCGGAGTGTTTCGGACAGGGCGGAGCTCAAGTGACTCTTGGAGAGCTGATATATGAAGGTAGTGTTGGCGTACTCGGGAGGTCTGGATACCTCGGTAATCCTTCGCTGGATTCGCGAGACCTACAACGCTGAGGTTATTGCCTACACTGGCGACGTTGGTCAGGGTGAAGACGAGCTTGAGAAGGCCCGTGCTGGCGCTGTTCTTACGGGTGCGGCAGACATTGTCGTTGAAGATTTGCGTGAGGCTTTCGTCAGCGAGTGTATCTTCCCAGCCGTTCGGGCTAACGCAGTGTACGAGTGGTATTACCTCATGGGTACAGCATTGGCACGACCAATCATTGGTCGTGGTCTCGTCGACACGGCGGAGCGTGTTGGTGCCGAAGCGATTGCTCATGGGGCGACAGGCAAGGGCAACGACCAGGTTCGCTTCGAAATGACAGCGTACGCGCTCAAGCCCGACATCAAGATCATTGCTCCCTGGAGAGAATGGGATCTGCGTGGTCGGTCCGATTTACTGGCCTATGCAGAGCGATACGACATCGATCTGTCCGCTGCGCCAAAGCCCGAATACTCAATGGACGCCAACCTGATGCACATCTCTTATGAAGGGGGGGTGCTGGAAGACCCATGGGCGGCACCACCACCTGGCATGTTCCGCATGACTGTGGACCCGGAGGATGCGCCCGAAGAGGCTGGCTACGTAACCATAATGTTCGAGTCTGGTACGCCAGTAGCGGTCGATGGCGAACCCCTTGCTCCGGTGGCGCTTTTAGAGCGTCTTAATGAGGTCGCCGGCGCCCACGGTGTGGGGCGGGTCGACATCGTTGAGAATCGTTTCCTTGGGATGAAGAGCCGTGGCGTGTATGAAACACCGGGAGTCACTCTGTTGCTGCATGCCCACCGTGCAGTTGAGTCGATCACGCTCGACCGCGAAGTGCAGCACCTGCGCGACGAACTAGTGCCGCGCTACGCCGAGATGGTGTACAACGGTAATTGGTTCAGCCCTGAGCGGGAGGCGCTACAAGAATTCATGGACTCGGTGCAGAAACGAGTTAATGGCGAAGCGCGCCTTAAGCTATATAAGGGCCAAGCTGCCATCGAGGGTCGCCGCTCGGCCACGCATACCCTCTACGACGAGAAAACCGTGACTTTCGAGGCGGACGACGTTTACGACCAGAGTGATGCCACGGGATTTATCCGTCTGCAAGCATTGCGTCTCCGAATACTGGCGGCCAAGCGCATCGCGGAGGGCGAGTGAGATGAGTTTGCTGCGGGATCGATTTGGCGGAGAGGTTGGCGGTGACATGCAGCGTTATTCCTCTTCGCTGAAGCTTGACTTGCTGATGCTTAAGGAAGACGTGCAAGGCTCCCTCGCGCATGTACGGATGCTCGGAGAGGTCGGTTTGCTGGAAGCAAATGAAGTTTCAGCGTTGAGTGATGGACTTGCCGAGGTACAGGCTGAGATCGAAAACGGCACCTACGTGCCGGGCGACGAACTCGAGGATATACACATGGCTGTGGAGGCTCGACTCATCGAGAAACTGGGCGAACTCGGCGGCAAGCTCCACACAGCCCGCTCACGGAATGACCAGTGCGCCACAGATGTACGCTTGTGGCTTAGGGGACGTTTGCAGCAGATCGATGATGCTCTGCGACAATTGATGTTAACCCTCCTAGACCGGGTCGAGCGTGACGGTGACAACCTGCTTCCTGGTTACACTCACGTTCAACGTGGCCAGCCGATTCTCTTGGGCCATCACTTGTTGGCACATGCGTGGGCGCTAGAACGTGACCGGGCTCGTCTTTCAGGGGCACTCCGACGCGTGGATGCCTGCCCGCTCGGGGCCTGTGCCATGGCTGGAACCTCGTTGCCGATTGATCGTCATCGAAGTGCCGAGCTTCTCGGATTCGAAGCACCGATAGATAACGCTATGGACGCGGTTGCGGCACGGGATCATGAGCAGGAGGTTGCTGCGGCCTGCGCCATTTGCATGAATCATCTTTCGCGCATGGCTGAGGAATTGGTTTGGTGGAGTTCCGCCGAGTTTGACTTCGTACGACTCAGCGATGACTACACGACAGGTTCTAGCATCATGCCTCAGAAGCGCAACCCGGACTCCGTGGAACTAGTGAGGGGCAAAGCGGCTCTTGTCCACGGCTGTACGATGATGTTGCTATCGCTCGTGAAGGCACAGCCGCTTTCCTATAATCGCGATTTGCAGGAGGGTCGCGCGCCGCTTTTCGAGGCGGTGATGGCAACCCACGACAGCGTGGCTCTTATGGCCGGAGTGTGGAGTACGCTTGAATTTCGACCGGACCGTTTTTCCAGTGAACTGGAGGGTGACTTCAGCCTCGCCACTGAGATCGCTGACTTCCTTGTCCTTAAGGGAGTGGACTTTCGTACCGGGCACTCAGTGGCCGCTCGTATTGTCCGCTGGTGCGAGGAAAATAATGGCGACCTGCGGTTGTTGACTCCCGAAGTGGCTCTTGAGTTCCATCCGGCGCTCGACGCTGACTTGCTTGAGCTCCTTGACCCCCGTGCGGCCGCCGAGCGGCGGACCTCTCTTGGGGGTACCGCACCCGAGCAAATCAAGCGCCAGGTTGGGCACTTGCGGGAGCAGATTGCTGGGTCGTAGAAGCAGCCAAACACTCGGGGGCACCTTTAATCAAGCAAGTCGTGCTTCCGCAGCCAGTCCTCGTTGAGCTTCGACAGGTACCGCTCACCTGAGTCGGGAAGAAGAGTAACAATCAAAGCGTCCTCGACGGATACTCCGGAAGGATCATCGCCAGCGGCAATCCGTCGGGCAACGACGCGAGCACCAGCTGCTGCAGCCCCTCCCGAAGACCCAGTAAAAATGGCCTCATTGCGGGCCAGTTCCATGGTCGCCATATAGCCCGTTTTGTCGTCAATCGTGATGATGTCGTCGATGTAATCCCACAGCACCGTCTCGGGCATGAAGTCTTCACCGATACCATCTATCAGGTATTGGTGAATCTGGTCAGTCGGCGGTACTTCACGATGCTCAAAGTAATAAGTGTAGATACTGCCAACTGTGTCAACACCAACTACTTGGAGGCCAGGGTTCCGCTCCTTCAGAAACTTGGCCGTGCCGCTGATCGTGCCACCGGTACCAACGCCGGCAACCCAGTGGGTGATCTGGCCGTCGGTCTGGCGCCAGATCTCCGGTCCGGTGGTGTCGAAGTGAGCCTGGGGGTTGGCCATGTTGTAGTACTGGTATGGCAGGTAAGCACCCTGTTCGTCGCGGATGCGCTCGGCAACCTTGTAGTAGGATCGCGGATCATCGGCTTCGACTTCCGTTGGGCAGAGAATCACCTCGACACCAAATGCCTTGAGCAGGGCAACCTTCTCGCTCGGCACCTTGTCAGGAGCCGTACAGATCATCTTGTAACCCTTCAGCGCGGCGCACATCGCTAGACCGAGGCCGGTGTTACCAGAAGTAGGCTCAACGATCGTGCCGCCGGGTTTCAGTAACCCCGCCTTCTCTCCCGCCTCAATCATCGCCGGACCAATCCGATCCTTGACGCTCGAACCAGGATTGAAGCTCTCAATCTTTGCCGCGATGAGCGGTCCGTTCGGTTCAAAATTTCGCAGCTTGACAAGCGGCGTGTCGCCCATCGTTTCGAGAATGTTCTCGTAGATCTCCATCATGGCGAGGATACCAGCGGAGCGGTACACGCGCTAAATTAGAAAGCTTTGTGGGAATAACCACGCTGTAAGCTAGTGAAGAATTTTGAGGCGAGTCCATCCGGGTGCTAAGCGGGGAAATGCCCTCGCAGGATTTCAAGGCTCTTGGCCACACCGGTCGAAGAATCTTCTCGGCCTTCAAACTCGAGCGAGATCCAGCCCCGGTAACCAACGCGGCGCAACATTTCGGCGACACGTGCGTAGTTGATATCGAGCGTGTACCAACGACCGCCACCATAGTAGGTCTTAGCCTGTACCAGCGTAATCGGGATGTGGCTCGCCGCCATCATCTCTAGTTGCGGGAAGCGATTTTCAAAGAAATTGCCAGTATCCAGGGTGATCTGTAGCCATGGTGAATCAATAGCTTCGACAATGCGAAGAACTCCTGCCGCCGTGCGGCCCAGGCCCCAGTGATTTTCAAGGCCCATAACCACACCGTATTCCTCTGCCTTGGGTAAAATCTTCTCTAGTGAGTGAATAACCCATTCAAAACCCATTTCCTCAGTAAGACCGCTAGGAACTGGCTCGATGCCTTCGTTTTCCATCAACTGGTTAAACGAACGCGTGGTACCCCAGCGACCAGTGTTGATCCGCATTGTTGGGATACCCATGGCGTTGGCAAGTTGTAGCTGGCGAATCGTCAGGTCAACGTTCTCCTGACGCCGCTCCGGCTCGGGATACAAGAAACCTTGATGAGTTGAAAACCCCATCAAGGTCATACCGAGCTTGTGCGCCCGTGCTTTGAGAGCTTGGAGCGCCCCATTTGACTCATCGTCCATCTGGTTATGAAGGATTTCAACGCCGTCAAAACCCATATCGGCGGCGATATCAATGCACTGTAGAACTGTAGGCCGCTTATCCTTGTAGCGGCTAAACGAATAAGTCGAAACACCAATCTGGTTATTGGCTGGACCAGCTATTGAGGTTGCTGATCTCCTTGATGCAGCCAATGGAACGGTTATTGGCGCGGCTCCAAATAGCCCGCTCGCTGTCAGAGAAATGCCGCTACTTGCAACGGTGCTGTGCTTGAGGAAATTTCGTCGGTGCATTTTCATAGGCCTGGTTTCCTTGAAAAGATCAGAGTGAGTGACATCCTCTCAGTGAATCTGCTTGTGAACAATGGAAACGGCAAGAATGGACAATCGACCAAACACGGCATGTCGCGGTCATAACATCAAAAGAGGTCAAAATGAGTAGAGTTGTGAACTACTCCGAACATGGTGCAGTTGCTGTCATCACCATCGACAGCCCGCCAGTCAACGGGCTAGGTCACGCGGTTCGGAAAGATTTGGTCAAACACCTCTCCGACGCGCTAGACAACAACACGGTTGAGGCTATCGTCGTACACGGTGCAGGCAAGATGTTCTCCGCTGGCGCCGACATCAAGGAATTCGGGTCCGAGTTTGCGTTCAAGCCACCATTGCTGACTGAAGTCATAAACATGATCGAAGCAGCGGGCAAGCCAGTAGTAGCAGCAATTCACGGGGTCGCCGCTGGTGGCGGTCTTGAACTCGCCCTTGGCTGCCATTACCGACTCGCCGCTACCAACGCGCGGCTTGGCCTTCCGGAAGTAACGCTTGGCATCATCCCCGGCGCTGGAGGCACACAGCGGCTACCTCGGCTAGTGGGTGTGCCGGCCGCTCTCGATCTCATCGTTCAAGGCAAGCTCCATCCTGCTCTCGAAGCGCACAATATAGGCCTGGTCGACGAGCTGTTCGAAGATGACGCCTCTGATGCTGGTATCGCTTACGCCAATAAGCTGATAGTCGACGCCGCTGGCCCGCGGCCAACCCGCAATCAGAACGCGTATATCGAGGCGGCCCATGGCAAGTCTGAGATCTTCGAAGAGTACCGCCTCGTAACTCAGAAGAAGGCGCGCGGCATGCAAGCACCGCTAGCGGCAATCGAATCAATCGAGAACGCCGTCAACCTACCATTCGATGAAAGCATCGAGAAGGAACGTGAGATCTTTGACCTTTGTGTTGAATCTAACCAGTCGAAGGCTATGCGCCACGCGTTCTTCGCCGAGCGCACCGTCGGCAAGATACCCGACGTGCCCAAGGAGACACCGACCCGAGACATCCGTAGAGTAGCCGTGATCGGCTGCGGCACAATGGGACAAGGCATTTCGATGGCATTCGCGAACGCCAGTATTCCAGTAAAAATTCTGGAGGCAGGCCAGGAAGCGCTCGACGCTGGTCTTGAAAAGATCGAGAGGGCCTATAACTCGTCGGTGGAGAAGGGCCGCATTTCGATAGAGGAGCGCGACCACGTCATCTCGACGATCACCGGAACCCTCGAATATGCGGATCTAGCTGATGCAGACTTAGTCGTCGAAGCTGTCTTTGAAGAGCTAGATCTTAAAAAGGCGATCTTCTCGAAGCTAGATGAAGTGTGTAACCCAGGCGCCATACTGGCAACCAATACCTCAACCTTGGACATCAATAAGATCGCCGCTACGACGTCACGCCCCGGCGACGTCATTGGCCTGCACTTTTTCAGCCCAGCACACATCATGCGTCTGCTTGAGATTGTTCGCGGTGACAAAACTGGAGTTGACGTTATCGCTACGGCTATGGCGCTGGCCAAAACACTCCGAAAAACCAGCGTATTGGTAGGAGTGTGCGAAGGCTTTGTTGGCAATCGCATGCTGCTCGCCTATCTCCGCGAGGCCTACTTCCTTCTTGAGGAAGGAGCACTGCCCCAGCAAGTCGATAAGGCAATCTATGATTTCGGCTTCCCGATGGGACCATTCACCATGCTAGACATGGCCGGTCTTACGGTCGGTTACCTTATCCGCCAACATCAGGCAGTAACGAGGCCCACTGATGAGCGTTACTCGGACATCGAGGACCGCATCGTCGAAATGGGTCGACTCGGGCAGAAGACCGGCGCCGGTTGGTACAAGTATGAGGCAGGCACACGAACGCCCGCAGCGGATCACAAGATCGAGGAAATGATTATTGAGACGTCCGCGAGCCTTGGTATAAAGCGGCGCGAGATAAGCGACCAGGAAATCATCGAGCGTTGCTTGTACCCACTAATCAACGAGGGCGCCAAAATTCTTGAGGAAGGTATAGCTATCCGTTCCAGCGACATTGATGTGGTCTGGTTGTACGGCTATGGCTTCCCACGTCACCATGGCGGGCCTATGTTCTGGGCTGACCTGATTGGCACCGGCACTATCTATGACAAGATGGTCGAGTTCGAAACCGAGCACGGCAACTTCATGCAACCAGCTGATCTTCTGAAAGAGCTAGCCAAAGAAGGCAAGGGATTCGGAGACGTTTGATGTTGTTTCAGACACAAGGGTGCTGTTGCAGTTGCGCCATACAGCGGCTGGTTGGAGACTGGATTAATGGCTAACGGCAGGGCTATAGGGTTATCTCTATGTTGCTTCGATCACATGGCGCCCGGTTCCTGGTTACTTAGCTAGCGAGGCTTTTATCTCAAGACACGTCATCTACGGCAATACACAGGGTTTACAACCCTCGCAGCGCAAAGCCCTAGAACGAACGTACCGGCGCCGTGTTCCGCCAAGCAAAGTGCTCTCCGCCGAACTAGCCCGCCACTTGGCCCAAATTTCTAATGACCTGAGGCGTCAGGTCGGGGTATTTGTCAGCCGCGACGGCGCTATTCGCAACGTCATTGTCGGCGATGCCGCACAGCTCATGTTGCCCGACATTGGCCGTCTACGGGGGAGGGCCGGACGGTTTCGAGGCCTGCGGCTCGTTCATACTCACCTGAAAGGTGAACCACTGACAGCTGACGACCTCAACGACCTAGCGTTACTGCGCCTGGACATGGTCATCATGGTTGAGGTGATACAAGACGGTCAGCCAGGTCGCGTCGAGGCTGCGTATCTCGATCCGTCAGTGCTAGCCGCTGACGATGACGTGCCCACCAATGGTGACAACCAAAGTAGTTTGCCACCCAATCCGTTTCTGTACTCACGGGCACGTAACGTTCAGGAGCTCGCCCTTAACTTTGAATCGACGATAGCTGCCCTCGAAGATGAGTTCGCTCGAGTGGCCCGCAATACTTCCGGTGCTACTGGCACCGAACGCGCCCTGGTAATCGGTATCCAATCTGATGACAACCACCTCACCGAAACCCTCGAACTCGTCCGCTCTGCTGACGTCATCCTAGCTGGGACCTCCCGCCAGCGTCGCCACCGAATTCACCCAAAGACAGTTGTCGGGCGTGGCAAGTTACAAGAAATCGTTCTCGAAGCGATGCGTCGTAACGCCGAAGTCGCAATCTTCGACATCAACCTAAAGCCGGCCCAGGCCCGCGCCTTCGAGGATGCTACCGGCCTCAAGGCGATCGATCGTACTCAGCTAATCCTTGATGTCTTCGCACAACGTGCGCGTAGCGGCGACGGTAAGCTTCAAGTCGAGCTGGCACAGCTACGTTATTCGCTACCCAGACTTACCGAGAAAGACGCCGGGCTGTCACGCTTGACTGGAGGTATTGGTGGGCGTGGCCCTGGCGAGACTGTGATGGAAATCGGGCGGCGGCGCATTCGCGATCGCATCCGTGCACTTGAGAAGAGAGTGGAAAAGCTCTCCAAGCAACGTGACGTTAGAAGACAACGTCGCCGCCGTGAGCGCGTTCCAGTACTCTCGATCATTGGCTATACAAACGCTGGCAAGAGCACGTTACTCAATGCACTAACTAACAGTGAGATTGAGGCAGCCGATAAGCTTTTCATGACGCTCGACCCAACCAGCCGCCGGCTGCGCTTCCCGCGTCAGGGAAAGGTCATCATCACTGACACCGTCGGGTTTATTGCTGATCTTCCTGAAGACCTGATCACTGCTTTTCGCGCCACGCTAGAAGAACTTGCTGAGGCGGACCTTCTCCTCCACGTCATCGACGCTGCGGATCCACGCATCAACGAAAAAATTGGGGCTGTTGAGTCGCTTCTGTGTGACTTGGAACTCAGTGATATACCAATTCTTCGTGTTCTCAACAAGATCGACCTGGTGCCTGAGGACCACGCCGACAATCTCGCGCGACGCTTCGCGGCTACTACTGTCAGCGCAGTTGACCGCAGCGGGCTTGATGCGTTGGTCAACACGGCCGAGAAACACCTCGGAGGAAGTAGCTTCAGTCCACGTTACACGGCGCCCACCTTATCTGGCTGAGGGCCTGCTTGCTATTATTTCGGCATCTCTGAGAACCTCTTAGCCCCCATGGCGAATCCCCTTTCTAGCTTTCTACGAAAACTCAAGTATGGAGACGATGTAATTGTCGTCTCGGGGCTTCCCCGTTCGGGCACGTCGATGATGATGAAGATGCTCGACGCCGCCGCATTGCCAATCATGACCGACAACGAGCGTGCTGCGGATGAGGACAACCCGAAAGGCTACTTCGAGTACGCGCGAGTCAAGGACCTAAAAGATGAGGCGGACAAGTCGTGGGTGCGCGAGGCGCGCGGCCAAGTGCTAAAAGTTATTTCCCATCTTCTGGAAACCCTGCCGGATGAAAACTTCTACCACGTTATCTTGATGCGTCGCGATCTCGACGAAATTATTGCCTCGCAGAACAAAATGTTGGAGCGTCGCGGCGAGGAAAACCAGGTTGCTGACTCAACAGTCAAAGAGGCATATATACGCCATCTCGTTGACATTCGCTACATGGTGCGCAGGCGCCCCAATTTCGAAATGATCGAGGTCCAATTTAAGCAAGCGATGGAAACACCGCGGAGTTTTGTCACCGACGTCAACAAGTTCCTCGGCGGGAACCTCGATGTTGAGTCGATGATGGCTGTAGTCGACCTCGAGCTGTACCGCAATCGCAAACGAGACATCCGTGCCAATACAAGTTCATCATAGAAGTTGACAACTGCATCCATTGTTCGAAACAGGCTCAATACTTCTCGCGGTTTCGGAGACGATACCGGACCTTCAGGTTAAGGAACTCGATAAGCACCGAGAAGCCCATCGCGAAGTAGATGTAACCCTTGGGGATATGGAAGCCAGCACCGTCCGCGACTAGTGACATACCGATCAAGAGAAGGAAACCAAGTGCCAACATCTTGACTGTTGGATGACGCTCGACGAAATTCGAAACTGCACCCGCCGCAATCAACATTATGCCAACCGCGACGATCACCGCAGTAACCATGATACGGACATCATCGACCATACCCACGGCAGTGATAACGGAATCGAGGGAAAACACGATATCAAGAACCATTATTTGGACAATCACGAGGGCAAAAGATGCCACCGGCTTTGCGGTGGGGCCGTGACCATCACCCTCGATCTTTTCATGGATCTCGTGCGTTGCTTTCCCGAGCAGGAACAAACCACCAAATAAAAGGATCAGATCGCGGCCCGACACACCATGTTCACCGATGCTGAATAGCGGCATCGTCAGCCGCCCAATCCAGACAATCAGTATCAGCATGGCGATTCTCATCAGCATCGCCATGGACAAACCTAAGGTGCGAGCACGAGCCTGCTGCCCTTGCTCTAACTTGCTTGCGAGCAACGAGATAAAAACGATGTTGTCTATCCCGAGGACAACCTCAAGGACCGTCAACGTGATTAGGGCAATCCAGGCGTCGAGGCTCGTCAGGAGTTCCATAGCATATAGGGGCTCAGCGGTTGACAGTTTGTCCTGTAGTGCAGCTTAGCAGTCTCCACCGAATAGCCAACGATCTAGGGCGCGCCATGAAAATGCGTGTAACGAACAGAAAGGTTTCGGCCGCCCAAATCGTGGGGGCAATGGTCCATCAGGCACGCGAGTACCCCCCAGGAGCCATCTGCCAATAATGGCCACTATCGACGACGGCCCGTAGGACCATTGTCCCAGTCCTGGGCGCTCGAGATATCCGGGTAACCCCATTGCTCCCCATTCCAACCTTGGAAGCCTTCCATTCGAAACGCCCAGAAGCCACTCGTTGAATCCGAAGCTACGATCAAACCATCCGCGTTGCGCACGTCCACACCGAAATTCCCGTTGAACACCGGAGTGAAGTCCTCGTTGAGAGGGCCAAGATAGGTGTCATACCAAGCGACGGTCACCGGGTTCTTGGGGTCCATAAGGCTGAAGATCTGCACGCCATCCACGTAACCGGAAACAAACACATATGGCCAGCGGACCTCGTGATTGTGCACTAGGTGCTTCCAATTGGCTGTCCAGGCTCCGATCGGAGAGCGTATGTTTTGTCGTTCACCATCGAGCGCCGGTTGAAGATCGAAGATTCGCAACGGCGCGTATTGATACTCAGTTTCGGCGACCACGTAGCGACCATCAGGAGACGGCGTAAAAGTGTGTCCAAAGGTAATCCCAGTGGCCCCAACAATCGACGCGATCAAAACAGGGGTCTCGAGATCACTGACATCGTAGACGTAGTAGCCACCTGTGCCACCACCGTAGAACCGGTCGGATTCGGTGTCGGGGTGATAGCCAACGTACATGTCGTGGTAGCCACGGAAGTCACCACCCTCTGTACCGACAGGAACGGTAGCCACCAGAGCCTCGTCGGCACGACCTTGGACAACGTAGCCAAGATCGTAGACATGAGCATACGGGCCACGGACGGTGGTGAATAACAGCACCCGGCCGTTACTGTGCTTGTAGATGAAGATATTGTGGAAACCACCTGGATGGTTTGGGGCCCGAATGCGTCCCACTTCCCTTACAGCCGATGGATCGGGGAGCCCAGTAACATCAAGAACTACTGCACCGAGGTCGGCGTCTGGCCCTCCCTGAGAAAACTGTAGAGATTGAACGACGTAGTAGCGACCGTCCCACTTGAAGTGTTTGACGTCCATGCCACCACTGCCCTGGTGGAGGTCATCGTTCTCAATGCGCCAGCGGTAGACCACCTCTGGCTGATGAGGGTCGGAGAGGTTGATGATGTCGGTGCCCCTTTCACCATCAAAAATCTTGACCCGTCCAACGTACGCGTAGGGCCGATCGAGTTCCTGTTCAATGTCAATATCTGCAACTGATAAGCGTGGTCCAAGTGGCAAATGAGAAACCACTTCAATGTTGTCACTGCCACGCTTTTGGGGTGTCCATTGCTGCGCCGCTGCAGTCGCGGAAGCAAGCAAGAAGATGGCAATAGCAATGAATCTTGATACACGGCCGATGTTCATTTCTAACCTCTAGCGAAAAATGAGAATTTCCAGGACTTTAACGGTCGCACAATGCTAGCTCCAGTGATCAGCGTTGTTTGCAAGTAAGAAACATCCAGAAAGCAAGTCAGTATCCACAGTCCAGAACCACTTAATGCCTTCGAGTAGAATCTACTGGAGACCACGGGTTGAGAGTTGTATAAACAACCCACCTGACGGGAACTTGCCTGAGTTCGCTCCCGCATCCTCACACCTTTTATGCCACAACTAGCTCTACGGAGAGACCGAATGAGAAAGATTTCTATTTTCGTGTTGCTTGTGACACTGGCCACAACAACTACGACCGCACAAGAATCCCAGGAATCCCCAGATCAAGGCAGGATGTTTGTCCTGATCAACTACCTGACCATCAAGCACGGCATGGAACAAGCTTTCATGGCGGCTACGGCTGATCACCTTGAGTGGCATAAGAGCACTAACGATACCCACTACTACAGCGCTGGGCAGGTGATCACGGGGCCTCGAACGGGACAATTCGTCTGGGCGGCAGGACCGCTAACAGGGGCCATGCTCGATGACTACAGAACATTCGAGGAAACCGACATGGCAGATTGGAGCAATCGTGGCGGGATGCAATATATCGACGGCATGGAAACCCACATCTACGGGACGATTCCAGGGCTTGATAACCCCCCACCACCGGACCACCAAGCAGCTATGGTCAATATCTACGAAATTGACGTCGAGTTTTCAGAAATAACCTCGTTCATGCAGTCAGTGGAACAACTTGAAGCTCTAGAGGCTGAAGTCGGCCATGACGACTATCATATGTGGACGGAGGTAGTGTCTGGCGACAGCCTCACCAAGCGCCACTACGTGCAATGGGCCGACGGATGGGACGATATGCCCCAGGCCGACCCAGTTCGTGAGGCTGAGCTTGCAAACGCTGCAGGAGGGGAAGAAGCCTATGCCAGGCTCCGGGAAAATATGTTTCGCAGCGTCAAAACGGCAACCATTCACACCATCCAGAATCTGCCAGATTTGAGCTTTCTGCCCGAAGCTCAGTAACACACGATTATCACAGGCACTTTGTAGCAGTAGCATTATTCCGCTCGGGCGCGTCCCCCTATAGGATGCCGCCCTTTTGGTGCACACCTCGGAACACCAAGCTTTTATGGGGATCCATTTACTCCCCTGATATGAGGAGAACAGCCATGACTCGCAAGCTCCCCTTGCTCGTTTTCTTGGCGATAGTGATCGTCGCTGGATCGACCATAACGGCGTCCTCGTCGCCTCCTGAAATCACATTGCCAACAACCAGCCAGCAAACAGGTACCTACGATGCTGCCCGGCCATTTGGCACACTGAGGCAACAGGCAAAGATTCAACAGGAGTGGGTTCGAGAGCGACTTGAAATCAACCTGCCGCGGATTATGCGTGAGCAGGGCATCGACATGTGGATCATGTCCATGCGCGAGTACAACGAAGACCCAGTATTTCGCGCCTTGGTCTCCCCTACCAGCTTCGCGGCACGGCGCCGCACTATCTATGTGTTCTTCGACCGAGGGGTGACTGAAGGTGTGGAGCGACTGGCGCTTGGCGGCGGTTCACAGGGCGGTCTATACGAAGCGTTTCGAACGAACTTATCGACTTCAACGACCCAGCAGGCAGAGTTGTGGGGAGCTGGGCAGTGGCGCTTGCTAGCGCAGCTGGTAAGCGAGCGCGATCCTCAGGTCATCGCAGTCAACATCGATCACGAGCACAACTTCGCCGACGGTCTGACCGCTGGCGAGTGGGAACAGATGGCCGAGGCCCTAGGCCAAGATTACGCCTCCAGAGTGGTGAGAAACCCGCGGTTAGCGATCGACTATCTCGCGATGCGGGTGCCAGGAATGACTCCGTACTATCGTCGCTTACAGTCGATTGTCCATGAAGTCATCTCAGCAGCTTTTTCCAATTTGGTCATCGAGCCTGGAGTAACAACAACCGATGACGTTGTCTGGTGGATGCGCCAGCGGGTCAATGACATGGGACTGGGAACATGGTTCCAACCTTCAGTTAGCATCCAACGACAGGGAGTCACTGGTGGCCTCGACGCAAACCCGGTGATTGAACGGGGCGATGTGCTGCACTGCGATTTCGGGATTACAGCGATGCGCTTGAATACTGATACCCAGCACATGGGCTACGTGCTGCGGGAAGGCGAGACCGAGACGCCTGCCGGGTTGCAGGTCGCACTCGACAATGCCAAGCGTCTACAAGACATCCTCATGGAAGAAATCAAGGTCGGTCGTAGCGGCAACGAGATCCTGACGTTAGTGCTCAATCGGATGAACGCCGAAGGACTCAACGGCACGATGTACACACACCCAATCGGCGACCATGGTCACGGTGCGGGGCCGCTGATCGGTTTATGGGATTACCAAGAGAACGTGCCGGGACGCGGTGATGTACCGGTGATACCCAGCATGTGGTTTTCAACCGAGTTACAGGTGACAACTCCGGTTCCAGAATGGGGCAACCAGGCAGTGCGCATGGCGATGGAAGAAGAAGCAGAGGTTACCGCCGACGGACGTACAAGGTGGATGCTTCGCCGCCAAAGCGAATTTCATTTAATCTATTGAGCAGCCGGGTTCCAGTTCCGTTACTTGAATAGTTCGCATGGCAAATAGCAGGACTATTAAATCGGTGCCGTGGCAGCTGTTCACTTAATGTGAGGATAAAACGGCTGCGGGCTGTGCCTTATTGCTCCCGCTCGCCCTTGAAAGTGCCAGGGCCAAGCTGGCCATATTCGCAGGTGCCTTCCATCGTGTTTTCTTCGATCTTGCCCTCGTAGAAAACCTCACCGGCCTGGCTATCGAAGGAAAAAGTCGCGCCCTCTTCGGTCACTTTCCCTGTGACGGGAATGTCCTCACCCAGAGCCCCAGTGTACGAGCCAGAGATCTCTCCATCTTCAACGGCTAACACGAACATCGCCTCGCCACCGCTGCCGGCGTCAAGTTCAACTGCCAAAACCCAAGTCCCGTTGACCTGTTGTGCCAGCGATGGGGACACCAACAACGTGATACTGACCAAACAACTAATCATCTGCCATGCGCGGACGCTGTGCATGAGTTCGCCTCCTTTTGAAGATTGAACGATAGCCACCCTGCTCTTCCACACAACGGAGACACGCGGGGGGCCATTACTCGTCCCCCTTTATCACCCCAATGGCTTATGGTTGTATTCGAGAATATAAGATTTTGAAGCTCTGGACGTAGGATCATGGGTGACTAATCAGCATCTCAACGAGCACTTGAAGCCATTCTCGGAGGTAGAATGAAGATACGCTTTCTATTGTTCGCTAGCGTCCTATTGTTCGCCGCCGGGGCAGCAGCCCTTGCCGGTCAGGCAACACGACATGCAATTGGACCAACGAACGTTGCACTTGCGAAAAACAATCATCCTGGGGAACCCAACGAGGCAATCACCTTCTACGCTGACGTTGCCAGTATCGTCCAGCAGAAGTGTCAGCGCTGCCATCGTCCCAATGCGTCCGGCCCATTTTCGTTAACAAATTACGAAGAGTTCGAGGCCCGCACCGAAGCGATCCGTTTCGTGCTCGACGAGAAAATAATGCCACCTTGGTACATCGAACCCGGTTACGGCCCGTGGGCAAACGATTTCGGCCTCTCAGATGAAGAACGTGCCAAGATCCTTGCCTGGATCGACAGCGGTTCAATCAAGGGCAACCCGGAAGATGCACCAGAACTGATCGAATATACGGATGGATGGACTATCAGCGAACCTGACGCCGTGATCTCGATTCCTGACCCGATCAATATCCGCGCTGACGGGTACATGGACTACATATATGTCTATAAGAAGACGGATTTTCCGGAGGATCGATGGGTTACTGAGGTAGAGATCCGCCCAACGGCACCGCAAGTGACGCACCACGTCGAGATTTTCCTTGAGTCACCCGAAGTCCGTCGGAACATCCGTAACGCCAAGACCAGAGAAGAACGCAATTATTGGAGGCGCCAATTCGCCGCCGGCCTCAACACGTTTTTCGCTGCTGACGTACCGGGGACCCAAGGGCTGAAGTTCCCTGTAGGAACGGCCAAGCTCCTGCCGGCAGGCGCCTGGATCAAGTTTCAGCTCCACTACACCCCTAACGGTCGCGAAGCGACCGATCAAACCGAGGTCGGCTTCGTGTTCGCCGACGAGCCTCCTCACACAGAGGTACACACAAGCGCGGCCTTCAACACGAGGTTTCGGATACCCCCGGGAGCCAAAGACTACAAGATCTCCGGTGAGTATGAATTCAAGGAGGATGGAGCAATCCTCTCGTTGATGCCCCATACACACCTGCGGGGTACGGGGTTTCTCTACGAACTTATCTATCCGGATGGCCGAATCGAAAAGATCCTCCCCGTGTCTCGGTATGACTTCAACTGGCAATTGAACTACTTCTTCGAAACACCCTTGGCAGTTCCATCGGGCTCCAAGTTGCGCGCCACTGGGTGGTTCGACAACAGCGCGGACAACCCTGCTAATCCCGACCCGACCCGCGAAGTTCCCTTCGGCGAGCAAACTTGGGACGAGATGATGATCGGCTTTTTCAACTGGATAAAGCATTAGGACAGTGCGTAAGTACACGCTGACTGCGAGCACCATTGCCACGATCATGGCATTTGGCTACGTTTTCGTCGGTATTGCTAACTCGGAACAGCAGGATAGCTACTTCACCTTGGGGAAGTCGCAGGCTGAGGACGGTCGGGCTATCTATAACGCAATGTGCGCGCAGTGCCACGAGGACGTTACCGTCGGTGCCCCTGATGTGGCCAGCATGTCTGAGATGTCGGCACGGGCGGTGGTCGCCTCCCTAGAAACTGGCAAGATGCGCGAGCAAGGAACTGGCTTGAACGATGCCGGCAAACGCGCCGTAGCCGAGTGGGTCACCGGTAAGGCTCTAGTTAAGAACAGCCTCCCTTCAACCGCATACTGCAGCCACGGCCCGGGCGATGATACGGAAATTTACTGGTCAGGCTGGGGTGCGGGATTATCAGGCACCGGGTTCCGCAACACCGCAGAGGCCGGCATGACAATCGAAGACGTCCCGAACCTGGAACTGAAGTGGGCCTTCGGTTTCCCTGAACAGGTACAAACACGTGTTCAGTCAGCCCTGTTGGGCAATCAACTTATTGTCGGCAGTCAGTTCGGCCACGTTTACTCGCTCGATCTCGAAAACGGATGCGTTCTGTGGGAATTTGCCGCCAATTCGGAGGTCCGCGGTTCTATCACCGTGGGGGAAGGCCCAGGAAATCAGGGGACCGTCTATCTGGCTGATATAGAAACCAATGTCTACGCGCTCGACGTCACAAGTGGCGAACTACTATGGCGAACCAAGATCGCACGGCACTTGTTACATATGATCACTGGGACTTCGGCACTTCATGACGGGCGCCTTTACGTGCCGATCTCATCAATTGAAGTCGCTGTGGCAGGTGACCCGAACCACCTGTGCTGCACGTCATCGGGGGAATTGGTCGCGCTCGACGCAATCAGCGGCAAAGAAATCTGGCGGCACCGGGTTATCAAAGACGAAGCCGTCGAAGTAGCGCGTAACCGTAACGGACGCCCAACCCTAGCGCCTTCGGGGGCGCCGGTCTGGTCGAGCCCAACCGTAGACGTCGCGAGAAGTCTCGTGTACATCGGCACCGGAGAAAACTACAGCCGGCCCGCAAGTAAAACGAGCGATTCACTCATCGCGATCGACTTGCAAACCGGCGAAACTGTCTGGAAGTTTCAAGCTACATCAGAGGATGCCTGGAACATGTCGTGCTCACAGAGGGGTAACAACCCGAATTGCCCTGATCCCCCCGGGAATGATCTCGACTTTGGTATGGCACCCATTCTTGCCGACCTTAACGGCAAAGATGTCCTTGTCGCCGGCCAGAAATCCGGTGTCATCTACGCGCTTGATCCCGACAACAGTGGCGAATTGCTGTGGTCGACACGTCTCGGGCGGGGAGGCATGCTCGGGGGAATTCATTGGGGGTTAGCTGTAGACGACAGGCTCGTATACGCGACCATATCCGACCGATCAACCAAAACCACGCGCGCACCCGAGAAGCCTGGTGTCTATGGACTTAGCCTGGATAACGGCCGACTGGTATGGGAGGCACCAACACCCGACGTCTGCGGGCGGCGCCGGGGGTGTTTCCGCGCCAACTCCGCCGCACCTGCCGTTATCCCTGGAGTCGTTTTCGCCGGAGCGCTAGACGGTCATATCCGTGCCTACAGCAGCTTGGACGGCACGATACTCTGGGACTACGACACGGTACGGGATTTCGAAACCGCCAACGGAATCGAGGCCTCTGGAGGCGCTCTCGACGGTGCCTCGCCAGTAGTCGCCAAAGGTCATCTGATTGTCAACTCCGGCTACGCTTTCTTTAACCAAATGCCTGGTAACGTGTTGCTGGTATTTCAAGTACCACAAGGTCGCTAGCCAACTGCCCCTCCGGCGCGCCCCTACCGTCGCAATACCTCTCCTGACATCGACCCCGTCATCTCTTCTTCACGAAGCGCCAACTCCCCATTCACGAGCACGTGTACAACCCCCTCGGAGTATTGGTGCGGATCGGTATAGGTAGCGCGGTCTCTGATGCGGTCGAGATCGAAAACTACAACGTCGGCGTAAGCCCCGGGGCGCAGCGTGCCGCGGTCGCGAATCCGAAACGCCGCCGCCGGTAGGCTAGTCATACTTCGAATCGCCTGCTCCAGGGAGACAACATTATCCTCAAGAACGTATTTGCGAATCTTGCGTGTAAAACTTCCGTAGGAGCGCGGATGCGGCTTGGCGGCACCGAAACGCGGCAAGCCTCCATCGGAGGAGGTCATGGTCCAAGGCTGCACCATAAAGGCGTGAAGGTCATCAGAGTGCATGTTGTAGGAAATAATGCTGCCTGCCCCACCACTTGTCAGCAGTTCAATAGCAATATCGATCGGATCCACATCTTGCTCGCCGGCAAGATCCTCCAGCGTGCGGCCTTCGATTTCGGGGCCTCCGCCCGTGAACTGGAGCCGATCAGCGCCCCCGCGGCGGGCTAAGTTCCCGACCATAGCTTCACGGATACGTATCCGCGTCTCCAATTCCGCAAAGCGTTCAGCGAGCGCATCAGCTCCGCCGGCTTGGGACCAGCGCGGTAACAACGCGGCACTCAAACCGGTGCTTGAAGCCTCGTACGGATACTGGTCAGCATACATCTCGACGCCTTCGTTACGGGCTTGTGAGATATGTTCGATAACGGTACGCGATTCACCCCATACGTTGGGACCGAGCGCCTTGATGTGAGTAACAACGCCCGGTATACCCGCCTTACGTGCCACCTCGATGACCTCGTCAACCGCTGCGACAAGGCCAATCGAATAGTCCGCCTCATCCCTTATATGGCTAGCATAAACACCACCATATTCAGCTGCGACTTCAGCCAGGGTGATCACTTCGGAGAGTTCGGCGTAGCTCCCTGGGGTGTAAAAAAGTCCGCTCGAAAGTCCAAAGGCCCCCGCGTCCATGCCAACGCGCACAATATCGCGCATGCGGTTCAGTTCTGCCGGCGTAGCCTGGCGATCCTCCATTCCTATGACAGCACGGCGCGTTGACCCGTGACCCACCATTTGCGCCACGTTGACACCTAGGCCGTGCTCCCCAAGCGCGTATCGCTGCTCCTGAATCTCAGGGCTGCGACCATCGGGGTTAACAACGACCGTCGTGAGGCCTTGAGTAATCAGTGTCCTAGCACCACTTCGATCTGGTGCTGTGAGTCCTTCGGCAGCGTGCGAATGAACATCGATGAAACCTGGCGTGACGTACAGACCCGTTGCGTCGAGTACGATCGGGGCACTGGCTTCCGAGAGATCGTCGATCAACAAGACGCGATCTCTAGAGATCCCAACGTCGGCGGTAAACCAGGGGTTTCCTGTGCCGTCGAGAATTCTGCCGCCGCTGATGATGACGTCGTAGTCTTGTTGCCGCCCTTCCGACGCGAGCGCGCCCGCAGTCAATGCAGCAACCAGAAGAACTGTAACGGAAATGTTTCGAGCGTTGCTCACGGTCACCGTCGTCTCTCGTCAGAAATCTCGCTGCTTGTGCCCGGGCAATCTATCTCGGCATCTCCACCTTCTCAATGTCATTGATCTGCTTCCACCTCTACCTAATGAGGTACCACGACGGGACGACCAGCCTGCGAGGACAAGACAACGAGGGTAGAATGGCGCTTTCTGCTCACCACGCATCGGGTTCTTCGGAGGTGCCGAGCTGCGATGAAGCACAATGGAATCGCGGTCATCGATTTCGGTGGGCAGTATGCTCACCTGATTGCCACCAAGGTTCGGCGCCATGGCGTCCTCGCCGAAATTCGCCAGCCGGAAGACCCAATTGAGGCCTTCGAGGGTTTTAAAGGGATCATTATCTCGGGTAGCCCAAGCCTTGCCTCGCACGGCGAAGATTCCGAATACACCCATGCCATCTACGACCTCGACGTACCGATTATCGGCTTCTGTTTCGGACACCAAGAAATCGCCCGTCACTATGATGGCGAGGTCATCCATGGGGGTCGAGAATGGGGCAAAGTGAATCTGCATCTCACCGGCGAACATCCATTGTTTGCCGGCCTAGGTCCAGTCGAGCAAGTCTTCATGAGTCACTACGATTCGATAGCGAGCGTTGGGGCCGATTTCCAGGAACTCGGCTACAGTAAAGCCACCGAAGGGAGCGAGGGTCACCGTTTCGCGGCGATCGGCTCCGACACACTGCGTCGATACGGCCTGCAGTTTCACCCTGAAGTTGACGATACTGTGCACGGAGACCGGATGATCGCCAACTTCGTGCTCGATATCTGCGAATGCAAACGATCGTGGACGATGGAAGGCTACGTCGATGAAACATCCGAACATCTCAGGCGACAGGTGGGCGAAGGGTCGGTTTTCCTGCTCGCGTCAGGCGGCGTCGACTCAACTGTGGCCGCGGTTCTAATCGCTAACGCTTTGAGCCCTGAGCATCTCCAATTACTGCACATCGACAACGGCTTAATGCGCAAGAATGAAAGTACCGAAGTCGTTGAATACTTCAAAGAGATCAGCCTCGGTGAAAATCTCGCGTTCGTTGATGCAACGGAAGATTTCCTCTCGGCGCTGGAAGGAGTAATCGGCCCCGAGGAAAAACGGCGGATCATCGGTGACACCTTCATCGAAGTTTTCAACCGTGAGGCTGAACGCCTCGGGATCACCGACCATTTACTCGGACAGGGAACTATCTACCCTGACACCATTGAGACTGGAGCTACGAAGCGGTCCGACACAATTAAAACCCACCACAACCGCGTTCCAATCATCGAGGAATTGGTCCAAGAAGGCCGCGTCGTTGAGCCTCTCGTTGAGCTCTACAAGGTCGAAGTGCGTGAGCTTGGAGAGAAGCTCGGTATCCCCGACAAGCTCTTACATCGGCACCCGTTTCCCGGTCCTGGACTCGGTGTTCGGCTGCTGTGCAACAACGGCGATGATGACCGCCTCGGCTTCGATCAAATCGGGCCGGCGCTCACACCAATCACCGAGCGTTTCGGGCTCAAGGCACTGGCGTTGCCTTTCCGGTCGGTCGGAGTGAAAGCCGATGTGCGGGCCTACGAGCATCCGGTGATGCTCAGTGGCAACGTATCTTGGGACAAATTGATCCAAGCCACCTCGACAGTCACCGCTGACGCGCCTGGGGTTAACCGATGCGTATGGAACCTCGCAACCGAGGCCCCCATAAGCGCACACGCAGTGGCCGGCACTGTAACCAGAGAACGCCTGGAGCTACTGCGCGAGGCTGACGCCATCGTAATGCAGGCACTTGAGCGCCATCAACTTTACGATTTGGTCTGGCAGTGCCCAACCGTTCTGGTGCCATGCTCCCTAACCTACCCTCACAACGACACTGAAGGGGAGTTGATCGTCGTCCGCCCGGTCGCCTCCCAGCGAGCAATGACGGCTCGCCCAGTTGAATTACCAACAGCGATGATCGCGGAGCTGCGCGACGACATCTTAGCCCTCGTTGGCATCACTGGCCTGGCGCTGGATTTGACCTCAAAACCTCCGGGGACGATCGAGTGGGAGTAAAGGCATCGAGGTAACACGTGATTGGCGCACACCAGCAACGATGAAAATATGTTTCGCATTTTTGAGAAATACCTTGAGAAAATCGGTGAACGGCGGAGCTTATTGCTGCTCGGTTCGATTCTGATTTGGGTATCGATACTTCTGGCAATCTACGCCTACGGAATCGGTATGGGGGGCATCGCGGTATGGCGTATTACGCAGGGCGCCTACTGGGCAATTTCTGGGATCCTCACTGATCGAGTCTACGACGGTAATCCATGGCCTATCTTTATGGGTGTGGTCGTCTGGATTCTGCTGATTGTCCTGATCTTTCCGGTGCGCGCTGCCGGTAGCGTCTGGCGAAGCTACCGGCGCCAGGAGATACAGGCCCAGAAGGCGCTCAGTGAAATCGAAAAGGGAACCTTTGAAGCCTCCAACCGCTCAAGCACTATCAACCGTCCACGGGAGCGCCTGGCACACCGGGCCCTAACCGAGATCGAGGTCGAACTCCTTGGCAAGCCGCAACCGGCTGACCTAACAATTGAAGAACGAATCATCAAGCTAGGAGACAATTAGCCCCGCCGAAACAACCCGCTAACTGAAAGCACCCGTGACGACGGAGTGATGCGGCCGTGGGCCAGCGCAATCGCGATGACCATCTCGTCGCGCGGCATTTGGAATCAACCTTGTTGAAAAAGCGGGATGCCAAGCACGACAGAGGCGACGATCGACGCCGCGGTCAGCAGAAGGCATACCAGTCCGATCAGCACGTGGGTCGGGCTTTCGTCCTTGAGCGGATCAAGGACGCTTGCCGCCAGCCACCCCCCCGCGTAACCGCCCAGGTGAGCCCAATTGTCGATAATCGGCACGATCAAACCGATGACGACGAAGATCATCACCCAACGCCAGATCTCCTGACCAAGCGCCGTCTGGCCTGTCCGCTTGCTGTAGACGATCAAGGCACCAAATAGACCGAATAGAGGTGCGGAGGCACCGACGGTGAAATAAGCGCCACGAAACGGCCCCAGCGGTATGGCCGGCTGAAACATCATCGAGGTCAGCGCAAATCCCGACGCCGAAGCGACTGTGTAGATGATGATGAGCCGCCCTACACCGTAGAACTCCTGCACGATCGGCATGATCTGGCGCAGCCACATCATGTTCATGCCGATATGGAGCAAGTTGCCGTGCAGCCACGCGGCGCTCAAAACGGTCCACCAGCGGCCGTATTCAATGATCGGCCAGTAGCCACTGCCACCAAACATGAAGGTCGATTGCGTGCTCGGCCCCAGGAACCCGCCGATGTTCTGCGGATCGCTCAGCAGCGAGACGGCGTACATGGCAACGCACACCGTGAAGACAAGTTGCATGAAACCAAAGTCTAGACCGAACTTTCGTAACAGCGGAGCGAAACCCCACAACCCAGGGTTGCGGCGACCACAGTTGAAACACTCTCGATCGCGCACACCAACGAGGCGGCCGCAGTTCGGGCAAACAAGCGATCCTTCGGTCTGGCGCTGAAACATCGCTCCAGTCTACACAGGACTATCTGTAGCTCCATGGCGATCTTTGCGCCTCGGGGATCGCGCTCAGGTGATGTCCTTGAGTGTAAGCCCTTTCTTTTTCAGATACGGCATCAACCCTTGGCGGGTAATCGAGCGTAAGGCGCTTGTCGAGATGCGCACGCGTATCGTGCGCCCCAGTTCAGGGATATAAATCCGCTTCTTCTGCAGATTCGGGTTCTGACGCCGCTTGGTCTTGTTGTGGGCGTGAGAAACGTGATTCCCAGTTAGCGGACCCTTCCCAGTGATGGCGCAGCGTCGAGGCATTACTTTTCTTCCTTGTAAAGCACGTGGCGACGCAACACGGGATCGTACTTCCGCAACTCAAGGCGATCAGGCGAATTGCGCTTATTTTTTTCCGTGTAGTAACGATGCGGGCTTTCAGTACTACGCATCTTCACGTGTACGCGCGGACCGGTCTTGGCCATCGTGGGTACTCCTGCCCAACTAGCTGTGCCTTAGGAGACTTCGAAAACCCGAAAGTGCAGACAAGCACTGAGGAGAAGCATGTCCTTACGGGTCGAATGCGAATGATACCAGAAACGCAATATCCTGGGCGACCGTCTACTCAGACCGTCCCAAATAATACGGAGACTCCGGCAACGATGAAACCAACGCCAGCCACCCGTGCCACCAGCTCTCCCCGGGGCACGACCTTCTCGAGGAGAACGAAAACAGACAGCACCGCGATCCAAACCAGATTCATGACCCCGAACACGAACAATAGTGTCATCAGAAGCCAGCAGCACCCAATGCAATAGACGCCGTGATGGAAACCCATCATGAAAGCGCCACTCGTACCACGGCGCCAATGCTGCATAAGGGAATGCACTGGTGACCGACAATGTCTCAGGCAGGCATTCTTGAACGGTGTGAGCTGGTAAATGCCCGCCGCCAACAGCAAACCAGCCCCTAATAGCGGGCTGGTGCTGGCCATCATCGGTGACAATACTGCTAGCTTCTCTAAGCCCCACTGCAACAACGTGGCAACAGCACTGAAAGACGTCCAGACCAACAGGTAGCCGATAGCGAAAGCAACGGTTCCATGGAAGCCGTCGCCACCATCTTCCTGTTGTCGATTCACTCTCACGTGCAGCAGGATCAAAGGGCTGGCCGAAGGCAACATCATCGCCACCATCATCACCGACCACATCAGGAACATGAAAAAGAAGTCCCGAACCGACCATGTGGACAGCTGCGGGCCCATAAGTCCGGAAACCGACGACATCAAATCGCCCTCCATGGCCATGTCATCCATGCCTGCCGCCAGGCCGAACAGATACGCCCAGGAAAGCACGGTAAGCAAGATGATGCCGCTGATCATTACCCAGCGATCACGACGAAAGATAGCCTCAACGGAAGACCTCGAAGCCTTGGGTCCAGCAACGGTTCCCAGTTTGCTCACGATCCAATCAGCGAACAACACCTTGGGGCGTCATGTGGACAATCGCAAAGTGCGCGTGACCGTTTTCGTGGTCGAGCTGGATGGGCCCCGGCGCGTTCACCGTGCTACTGGCGTACTCCGCCTCGGTGTACTCGAATCCAGCCGGCAGCGTCACCCGGGCACGATGCTCAACACCTGTTACCGCATTGAGAATCGGTGTGACCTTGCCCTCTACTAACCCTTCGACAGAGAAGTGGCCCTGTCGGGACTCCATGTCGGCTTCCAAGGAGATCGGAAGAAACTGCGGCTCGTGCATTTCCGACAGCGTTCCCGCGAAGACGTTGAAGATAGTAGCTCCAGGCTCGGTCTCCTCGCCCGACAAGATAGTCAACAGAGCTTCCCGCTGTTTGTCGCTGGCGCTCTCATCAATGATGACTAACGCCTCACCATTGCCCTCGTGGATAGGGCCGGGCCAGGCGAATAACCCGACCCATTTTGTTCCCCCAAGAGATACGTCGTCAAAGTGTCCTTCTTCGATACTCATCGCCACCGCAGCCCGGCAATCACCATGCGTCGGGAGGGAGTTGAATTGACAAGGGCAGCCATAGTCACAGTTACAAGTCGAAACTGACAGCCCCCGGATCATCCAATCGGTGTACATCAAGAATCCTCCTTAGGCACCTGCATGTCTTGTGGGCGGCGCGTGTCCAATTTTTCACCTGCTATTTTTTGAGTTTAGCAGCACATTGCAGGTAACAGGGCAGCAACGAGGCAAGGACAAGATTGTCGTCATCTCCGATTAACATTGCCAACGCTACTTACAATTCACTGGGCCGAAGCCGTCGAATCCAACCCCGAACGCCAGTCATCGGCTCCTCTGCCAAGTCAAGGCGCACGATCGAACCGTTCCCATCGACGTATACCGCCGAGAAAGGTGCCGGGGGATCGAGGCGCCAAGCATCAACTATTCGGCCACCGATATCGAGCTGCAACAGATCAGAGGAAGCGGCTAGCCCAAAGTTCTGTAGCGCATCCTCGGCACCGTTAAACGGACTGGGTCCAAGACCGATTAATCTACGCATTCTATTAAGGCTGAAACCCGCGATGTTGACGCCACCACCCGGGACACCGGAAGGGGGTCCAGTAAGTAAATCAAGACGCATGCCGGTCGGCGCCAAAACAAAGAAGTCAAGTGTACCGGTACCTGTTTCCCACAACGCCGGCATGGTGAGGTTCAGTAGACCAGGATTCGCAAAAATCATCTCGCGGCCGTGACAAATTTCTTCGACCTGAAACTCACCGCGGCCACTACCCGCAGCGCTTTCCTCATTGAGGGGAAGTCCAGCAAACGCCTTAATGCATTCAGAGTCGAGCGGAGTGTAAAGATACAACCCTCTTGGGAAGCTCATGTTGACACCCGCATAATCTTCCAGCTTGAGTTTCTGATCATCAAAATCCCCGTCCATTAGTTCCTTTCGAAAACTGTCTCCTTCGAACCGGTATTCGATGCTGTAGCCAACGGCGCCCATCACAGTGTTTCGCTCGGAAGTAAAATTCACACTGAGCGGGAATCCATAGGCATTGAATCGTGTCTGGGCTGTCGCCTGGGCCCTCTTCTTCCCAGCGATGACGGCAATGTACCCCAAGTCGAACGTGCCCTCAGATCCACGTTCATTGACTCCCTGGAGCGTAATACTCCAGTGGACAATGCTGTCCTGTTGGCGGCCTCCCTCAATCTCAAACGCGTAACGAAGCTCCTGACCTTGTCGGAAGCCTAGGAACGTTTGCTCCGTGTGCTGCACAATCGACGGGAAATTCAAACCGTTACTAGCACGGGAGGCACCAGCAACCGGAGCGAGAAGAACGACAATCGCAAGAGCCGACAGTAGGAAAGTTGACACGCGTTTACCCAAGAAGTTTGTGAGCGTAGCCGCTCTCGACCAGTTCTTCTCTTGCAAAGCGATCAAAAGCGAAGAAATTGATGTCGTCATTATCACTCTTCCCTCGTGTGATCAGATCAGCCATCATTTTCCCAACGATCGGGGCAAGTTTAAATCCGTGGCCGCTGCTGCCGGCGCAGCAATAGAGATTCTCTATACCTGGGAGTTCGTCAAGGATCGGTTGCCAATCGGGGGTGACGTCGTAGAGTGACGCGTAGCCTTTTAGAAAGCTACCTTTGTCCATTTTCGGGAAGCGTTCGATAAGTTGCTCACTGTAACGTGAAACAGCATCGAAGTCGGCGACCCTCTGAAAATCATCGGGGTGCTTGATACCCGCTTTGGCTTCGTCGGTAGCGACCGAGCCAACTAGCATTAGATCTTCCCCTTCGGGTCTCGTGTAAACACCGAGCGGCGAGTCAATAAATATTTTGTCGTGATTTAGGTCGGGGGCACGTTCGAACAAACAAACCTGAACTCGGCACGGGACAATCGGCAGGTCGATGCCAAACAGCTTGGCGAGCCGCGATGACCAGGGGCCTGTCGCCAGAACGACTGAAGCAGCCTCGAGTCGACCCTGGTTGGTAACAACACCACGGGCCTTACCACCCTCGACAATCACCGAGTGTACTTCGGTACCGATAAGCACCTCGGCACCAAGTTCCTCGGCACGGTTAGCGAATGCTACCGATGTGCTATAGGGATCAGCGTACCCCGATTCCGGTTCGTACGCTGCGCCAACGATCCCGTCGATTGCAGCACCAGGCACTAATTCCCGCAGTTCCTCCACCGAAATCACCGAGGTGTTTATACCAAGCGACTGCTGAAGGGCCACGTTAGCCTTCAAAGTATTAATGGTGTCCGGGCCAGCAGCAAAGATGTACCCCGTCTGCCGGAAATCGCAATCGCCACCCACTAGATCCTTGAAGTTCTCGAAGAAACGCAGCGCTGCAAGTGCAATGCTCGCCGTGATTGGATGCGAGTAATGCTGGCGGATGATTCCACATGACAGCCCTGTCGGCCCTGCGGCGATGTTGTCCTTTTCAACTAGTGTGACGGAGGCGCCGCGCTGGGCAAGATGATAGGCAATGCACGTGCCGTTCACCCCGCCGCCGACAACGATAACGTCGGTGGTCTTTGCCATAGCGGGTCAACGGTACCATCTTCGTATTGAATTTCTATAAACCCTTTCTATCATTGCCATTGATGGATTTTAGGTGCAGGTAATAAGGCCATTTTGGTAAGTCCTTGGCAAGCCCCGCTCAAAAAAGAGGGGGTTCTGGAGGTTGCTCTTGCTCCCGTTGAAGCCAAGCAAGGTGCAACTTAGCTACGCCGTGCATATACCCACCAATTCCATAGTCATCGTCGGCCGCGACCGAGATGTACTGATAGGCTTCAACCTCACGTCCGAGGGCCTCGTAGTAGAGACCGAGATACAGGTACGCATAAAAACGGGCCAGTGCCCCTCTACTAATGACGGGCAGGAGCTCTTCCGGCCGGTTTTCGCCGCGGAACACCTTGTAGATCGTCATCATTGGTTCCCGGCTATCGTGTCCAACCGGGAGCAGCGCTTTGCGTGCCTCCTCCGGTGACTGAAGCCGGGCGAAACATAAAAAGTGCCAAGCCGCGTTCTCCACATCGTTGGGATTCACGGTGCGGTGAGATTCAAACTGGGCTCGGCAATCATCGTAACGACCCATGTAGTAGAGAGCGATGCCTCGCTGCCAGAGGTATGGCGCCATCTCGGGAGCAAGCTCAACAACCTGGTCGAACCCCGCTACGGATCTCTCAATACGACCGGACAAGAAGTCGGCCGTAGCCCGATTAAGTAGGTCCGAAGCATCTTGGGACAACGTGCCCAACGCAACCATCGAGCAGGGACCTAGCACGGCAACAAACGCAAGGACGATGAAGACCACCCGCTGAAACCACATGTCAGATTAAATCTAAGGTTAGCGGCCCACCCACCAAAGTGTCTGTCTATTGCCTACTGAATTCGCTCATATACAGCGTGGCCGACCCCAGTGATCTTGCCATCCGCGCTCATACGAACGTATTCATTATTTATGGTGTTGCCATCTTCCGAGAGTGTGTTGATGATGATCTGGCCAACGAGCCCATTGCGCTTGTTGTAGATCCTGGTGCTCTGCTCGTCGATGAACTCGACTGCGGTTTCGGAGTTCTCTTGGCCCTCGACTGGATGAAATGCGCCATCGAATAACGTTACGTAGCTCCACTCGGAGGTGTTGCCATTTCGAGTAGTCGCCACCGTAATCTTCATGCCACCATCACCGTAGGGTTCATAGGTCATGACGTTGTTGGGGTTGGACTGGTTCCTCCAAACACCGAATCGTGGGTTCGTGTCCTGTGCGGAGACGTTCGCGACAACTAACAGAACAATGATGCTAAGCGCGATACCCAAGACAAACTTTCGTGTGCACATCGGTTAGGCTCCTAATGAAGGGATAAAAGTGTTTAAGGTTGCGACCGAAGCATACTGGCGGACCCCAGGGATCGCCAGGGTTCGGTTCGTGCGGTGGCCACCTTCCCCAGCACTCGGGCCGCCACCAGCTGCGGCCTTGACCAAACCAATCCCTAGCGCGTAGAAAGGAACCATCAAATCCGAAACCCTGAGGATCAAGCTATGTATTACTGCTTCCCAACCATATTTTGTGTTCTTGCCTGTTTGATTCCAACCGCCGCAATCTCGGCTCAGGATCTTGATTCACCGCGGCCGATCGCAGGCATTGACACCGTCTTCATTGAAGAGATGACTTGGATGGATGTCCGTGACGCAATCCGCGACGGAAAAACCACAGCGATTGTCGCCACTGGAGGAGTCGAGCAAAACGGACCTTACGTGGCAAGCGGGAAACACAACTTCGTGTTGCAGGCGACGACCGATGCGATTGCGCGAGAGCTAGGTAATGCTCTAGTCGCACCCATTATCAAGCTCGTCCCCGAAGGGAGCATTGATCCGCCCTCAGGGCACATGAGATACCACGCCACCCTAAGCGTTCGCCAAGAAACTTTTGAATCAATGTTGACCGATGTAGTCAGTAGCCTAGCGGCGCACGGATTTACCGATATCGTCCTCATCGGTGATAGCGGTGGCAACACGCGCGGCATGGAAGCCGTGGCTGAGGCTTTGACGTCCCAGTGGAAGGGGGCGCCAGCACGCGTTTACCATATCCCCGAGTACTACACTGAGGATATGTATAGTTGCGAGTATCTAAAGGCGGAACTCGGCATCTTCCAACAGCCTGATGAGTGCCGTGCAACGCGTAACGAATACCACGATGACTACCACTACTCATCGATCATCGCGACGGTAGATCCCAACATGATCCGGACCAACCAACGTATCGAAGCCGATTTGTTCAGTATTAACGGGGTCGCCCTGGGACCCGTGGAAGCTACGATCGCCAACGGTCGGAAACTGGTAGAGTACCGGGCCCAGATCACTGCCCGTGCGATCCGCGCAGCAATCCAAGGACAATGACGTGCTGACCCTTCTGTCACCCGCTAAAACGCTCGACTTCGAGTTCTCTGCAGAAGGTCTGCCCTCTACCGCACCCCTTTTCCAAGAGGACATCGAGGTCCTCCTCGGACGGTGCAAAAGGCTAACAGTCACCAACCTCCGAGAACTAATGAATATCAGTCAACCCTTAGCTGAGCTTAACCGCCAGAGGTTCCAGGGTATGACCCTTCCGTTCACGGCGGATAACTCTAAACCTTGCTTGCTTGCCTTTCGTGGCGGCGTTTACCGGGGACTTGATGCGGCTAGCCTTTCGAAACGCGACCTTGACTGGGCACATCATCGCCTGCGCATCCTATCGGGGCTCTACGGTATCCTTCGGCCGTTGGACTTGATCCAGCCCTATCGATTAGAAATGGGGACCCGGTTATCTAATCCCCGCGGCAAGAATCTCTACGACTTTTGGGGCGACCGATTGGTGGAATCATTGAACAGCGAGCATGCAGAACGGCCGGTCAAGGCGGTACTTAACCTCGCTTCGAATGAGTACTTCAAGGCTGTGCCCAAGAAACAGCTCGATGCGCCACTCGTCACTGCTCTCTTTCAGGAGATCCGTGATGGCAAACCGAAGACGATCAGTTTTTCAGCTAAGCGCGCCCGCGGGCTGATGGCCCGCTTCATCATCCGGAACCGGATCGACACTCCGGACGGCCTAAAAGAATTTGCGGAAGAGGGATACAGCTTTCGGCCCGAACTTTCCCAGGACAATCAATTGCTGTTTGTACGCGAACAAAACTGGGCCGCCTGACTCTGTCAGCAACATTGGATCCACGACAATCGCTTCGGCCCCCGAAACCACGCCTAATTACAGAATTTCGTTAAGTCCTCTATCAAGCAATTCAACGGTTCGGTCGACGTTGTGCAACTTGTCAAGGCCAAAGAGACCAAGCCGAAACGTCTGGAAAGTTTCTGGCTCGCCACAACGCAATGGAACACCGGCGGCAATCTGCAGGCCGGCCTCGGCAAATTTCTTTCCATCTTGGATGCCAGCATCGTCCGTGTAGCTAACAACGACACCCGGGGCCTGGAATCCTTCGGCCGCCACGCTCTTGATCCCCTTGTCAACCAGAAGCGCCCGAACTTTATCTCCAAGTTCCTGCTGCTCCCCACGAACTTTGCTAAAGCCGTAGGCTTCAGTCTCTTTCATCGTGTCACGAAAGCGTGCGAGTGCATCTGTCGGCATAGTGGCGTGGTACGCGTGTCCACCCTTTTCGTACGCTTGCATGATCTCAAGCCACTTGCGAAGGTCACCCGCGAAGCTGGTACTGGTTGTCGACTTAAGTCTTTCCAGCGCTACCGAGTTGAGCATGACCAGGCCGGCACATGGAGAGGAACTCCAGCCCTTTTGTGGCGCACTGATCAGCACATCGACACCGGAAACTTTCATATCGACCCAGATCGCGCCCGACGCTATGCAATCGAGTACGAACATGCCACCCACGCCGTGTACCGCGTCCGCCACGGAGCGCAGGTAGTCATCTGGCAAGATCATCCCGGAGGATGTTTCCACGTGTGGCGCAAATACCATGTCAGGTCTTTCCGCCTCGATGGTCGCAACGACTTCTTCTACAGGCATCGGCATAAAACTCGGATGCTCACTGTCATCAATGGGACGCGCCTTCAGCACGGTAGTTGCGGAGGGAATACCCCCCATCTCAAAAATCTGTGTCCACCGGAAACTAAACCAACCATTGCGAATAACGAGACACTTCATGCCGGTCGCAAACTGCCGCGCAACTGCCTCCATTGCGGAGGTTCCCCCACCAGGGACGACGGCAACCGCTTCGGCACCATAGACTTTCTTGAGTGTCTCGGAGATATCGTTCATCACCGCCTGAAACGATCGCGACATGTGATTCAGCGAGCGATCAGTGAAAACTACCGAGTACTCAAGGAGCCCTTCGGGATCGATATCGGGAAGAAGGCCTGACATGTTCGTATCCTTGCTCAGGAAATGGGGGACTTAGTCTAGCCCGCCAGTAACCAACTATTTCGCTCAACTCACCACTAGTATCAAACTCTGCACCCTTCAAACCGATGCTGATTGTTTCCGGGTAGCCTTTCGGCTCACCACCAGCTGAAACTTTTGGTGATGAACACCTGGTCATCCGCTCGCTTAGTGCAGATGACCAAATCGGGCCAGTCCTTGCCCCTTGGTTACTGCTGTCGTTCGGCAATCCTCTGCTTGATCACTTCAGCCGTGCGCTCGGCCCGCGCGTCGGAGACAGCCTTGGCAAGTTTGAGCGACTCTCCCAGGTCGGCAATCGAAACCCCATTGATGATCGCCTGGCCTGTCTTCACTCGTTCTGCCCAGCGAACCGAACTCGGATCGGTCAACATCATATTGAGCGTGATCGCTGCACCATCGTGAATGCCATCGTTCGGCATGTCATCCGTGATTACGCCAAGATCACGCAGCACGTTGGGAGTGCCGGGAGGTGTTCTGTAATACTCCGGGATATGTATCGCCGCCACCTCGCCATCCCACTGCGCCGAGAGTGCTTCTGCAACGTTAGCCATGCCAGTTTGGTTCCCACCACTATCGCCGATAAAAATGATGTTTTTAAACCCGTGCATCTTGAGGCTGTGTGCGGCGTCGGTAAGCATCGCCTCGAAGGTCTCCTGGCGAAGACTTATCGTTCCCGGACTTCGCATGTGGCCACTTTGTGGCTCGATACCACCCTCAGGGACCAACTCAAAAATGGGTGCGCATACAGCGTTGCCAAGTTTTCGAGCGATCGCGTCACAGTTGGCGCGCAACACATAGTTGTGTTTACCCGTCACCAGCCACGGGCCGTTCGGCTCGATACCACCCGTAGAGATAATTGCCGTCGTTTTGCCTGCAATCAAAGCGTCCCGGACGTCCATCCAGGTCATTTCCTCAAGCCATACACTATCTGTTGCTGGCAGTGGGTTGGGTGTGTCAGAGCAGTTGTATTCGTTGTTCCCGCAATTTCCGCCGCCCATCGTGCGCGGGTCAGCGGCAGGCTGCTCGTTCCGCCTACCACCGCGACCGCCGCGACCACCACGACTCCGACGACCCCCGGGAGTCCCTACCTCGGCCTCCGGAACTGGCACCGTACCACCAGCAGTGATGGCGTTCTCGATGGCTTCAGCTGTATGGTCGGCACGAAACTCCACGATTTCACGGGCAAGCGACAAGGATTCAACACGGTCAGCAATTGACACACCATTGATAGTCGCCAACCCTGCCGCTACACGTTCGTCGTACCGCACCGAGCGTGGATCCGTGTAGAACATGTTGAGAGCAATGACCGGGTCGTCATGTAAACCATCGTTTCCCTCGGACACCAGACCCTGACTGGCCATGTAGGCAGTGACACCTGCGTAGTCGTAATACTCCTGTACGTGCGCCACAATCACATCGTTCCATTCAGCGTTTAGCCGCTCTGCCACTGCTCTTTGCCCGCCCTGGTTCCCGCCGCTATCACCTATGAAAATAATGTTTTCAAAACCATGCATCTTCAGGCTGTGGGCGACATCGGTCAGAACGGACCGAAAGGTTTCTTCGCGGGCGCTCATCGTACCGGGGCTTGTCATGTGACCACTCTGTGGCTCAATGGAACCCTCGGGTACCAGCTTGATGATAGGGGCACAGAGTGCGTTGCCCAGCTTGCGCGCGATCGCGTCGCAGTTGGCACGAAGAACATATTGATGCTTGCCGGTCGCCAACCACGGACCGTTTGGCTCGATGCCCCCAGTCGAGATGATGGCCGTTGTTTTGCCTGCACCCAGCGCATCACGGACGTCCATCCAGGTCATTTCTCCGATCCACACCGTATCCGGATTCGGCAGTGGGTTTGGAGTGTCGACGCAGTTGTACACATTAGCCTCGCACCTCCCGCCACCCATGTCACGGAGATCGCTAACCTGCCGTTCCTGCGCACACACGGTTGTGGTGAATATAAGCATCGCACCCAATGCCAAAACCTTTTTCATGGTTCTCTCCCCTAACTACACCGTTTCACCAAGGTGCCTATTGGATTGTCAAATTGCGGACTTTCAGCGGACTCTACACTTCCGAACCTGGTTTACCCACCGAATACCCTCTCCAAGACTTTCGCGGGAGAGCCCCAAGAAGAATCTCTACTGAGTATCTGAATGCAAGCATCTCGCACAACGGGGAAATCTGCGTTTAGATATGGTGGTGACGGCCGATGGTAGGCGGGAGGTCATTATGGATTCAGGCAATCTTGTTACCCCTTCTTGACGATGATTAAAGCGAATCGTCGCCTTCTAATCATCGTTAACCTCGGAACACCGGACGCCCCAACTCCCGCGGCTGTGCACAAGTTCCTTCTTGAGTTTCTGTCGGATCCGGGAGTTATTGATTTACCCCGCTGGCTATGGCAACCAATTCTTCGGCGTTTTGTATTGAACAGCCGGCCCCCCAAAGTGGCGGAGCTTTATCGCTCAATCTGGACGGCAGATGGGTCTCCACTCGAGGTTGGCACTCGTAAGATCGCAAGAGGAATTAGGGAAATCGCCGACGACCACTTCGAAGTAACATGGGCGTATCGGTACGGCGACCGTTCACTCTATAGAACCCTCAGTAAACGAGTTGGCTCGGATACTGAAGCGATAATTCTTCCCCTATATGCGCACCGCACTAGCTCGACAACCGAGTCAGTGTTTCTCGAAGCTCGTCGGGCTGCGCAAACACTAGGAATTTCAGCCAACCTGCGCGAAGTGACGCTAGAAGCGGATGATCCAGGATTCATCAACGCCTTGGCTGATTGCTGTCGGAGCGCGTTTGCAAAGGCTGGGGACGAACCAGATCATCTTTTACTTTCTTACCACGGGATCCCGACACGCTACGATCGTCGCGAGCGGAGGCAATACAGCACCGACTGCCTGGCAACAACCAATGCCCTCCTGAAGGCGCTCAACTGGGACCCCGGACACGCCACCCATTGCTATCAGTCGAAGTTCGGCCCCGAACCATGGTTAAAGCCAACAACTTCGGATCTCTTCACGGAGCTGCCCCAGAGACGTATCCGGAGTCTCGCTGTGGTCACCCCTGGGTTCCTGACGGATGGCCTCGAAACCATAGAAGAGATTGGTATTCAGGGGCGCGAACTATTCAAGGAAGCTGGTGGCGACACTTTTATCCGGGTTAACGCACCGGAAGACCATCCGGCCCTGCTAGCCGGCCTTCTGCGAGCAGCGTTCCCCAACTGCTAACAAGGTGTGATGACAAATCTGTGACAACTCGCGGAGGAACTTCGTCTAGTTTGTCAGGGTAACCATCACGCGAATAGCCTCAACGACTTTGTCTTCCCGGCTTTGCCTACTTCCAAGGACATATGGACAAAATAGGTGTGGTTAGTGTGAGCTGGCGCCGCCAAGGTGTCGACGAGGTAGCCCGCTTCACGATTCCTGCAAATAAGCGGCCGAAGGTGATGCGCGAGATCGCAACTAGGGCGAACCTGCAGGAAGTCGTGTACCTGGCAACATGCAATCGGGTTGAAGTGGTTTACGTGGGAAATAGAAGTAGTTCTCCGAGTGTTTGTCGCCCCCATATCTACACTGCAATCACCGGACAAACACCCACCCCGGGGGAGTCGGAACGAGCTATGACAGCGTGGGTGGGCGAAGGCGCAGTAGAGCATGTCTTCCACGTCGCCGCTGGGTTGGATTCGGCCATGGTCGGTGAAACCGAGATTCGTGGTCAAATCCGAGACTCGCTTCAGTTATCGCGTTCGCTCAACCTGGTCGGGCCACGCCTCGCATGGGTGTTCGAAGAAGCCGCCAAGACGGCTCGACGAATTCATGGAACCACCAAGATCGGTAAGGGTAAAGTCTCGTTAGCAGAAGTCGCTATTTTGCGTGCTCGCGAGCGCCTCGCAGAAACCCCATCAGCTCTCGGTGTTGTTGGCGTATCACCTATGACAGAGCGATGCGCTAAGAAACTCGCGCTGGAAGGAATCCAGATCATTGTTTTTAACCGCTCCCTTGAGCGCGCTGCCGAACTCGCTGATCGCGTCGGCGGGGTAGCACGACCGCTTACCGCGCTCGGAGAGGGAACCGACGAGATTGAAGTCGTGGTCACGGCGACCGCAGCGCCCGAACCTGTGATCACGCTTGCGGATCTTGAACGATTAGCAGCACGTTCACCCTCGGGTCGCCCGCCGTTGATCATCGACATGGCGAATCCACCGGATGTCGCTGCCGCCGATGCCATCACAGCCGGTGTTGAGCGAATTGACATCAATGACATCGTCGACCAGGGACGAGAACATAGCGAGCAGCGTGCCGACGCTGCCGCCGATGCGCGCGCGATGGTCGATCGGGCACTTGAGGATTTGCGCGATCGGCTGGTCGACAAGGCATTGTCTCCTATGCTTGTGGCGATGCAACAGAAATATCAGGAAACCACTCGGATTGCACTTGAGCGCCTGTTCCGCAAAGACCTGTCAACGTTGAGTGAGGATGACCGCGAGGCGGTTGCTCGCTGGGCGCGTGTGCTGGCGCGAAGACTTGCCCATGTGCCGCTTGTGGGTATGCGCTCCATTGTGCGTGACAAAGGCCTAGACGTTGCCACGACATTTTTGGCCGATGTCGACGAGTTCTTGGGCGCTGAGTTCCAACGGAGACTGTCGGAAGAAGACAGCCCCCAATTGGCATCTGGGGAAGGTGACACCGAGCTTGACACCGAACGAGTGACACTATGAACATCCGTATCGGCTCACGTGGCTCTGCCCTCGCACTTGCTCAAACGAACAACATAGCCCAGGCGCTCTCTGACCTTGGCCACGAGACGAAACTCATTATCGTCCAGACGGCCGGCGATTTAGATCAGGACCGATGTTTCTCAGAGATTGGTCCCGCGGGAGTTTTTGTTCGCGAAATTGAAACAGCAATTCTCGACGACGAGATCGATTTGGCCGTCCACAGTTATAAGGACCTCCCCTCTCAGGGCCCAGAAGGGCTGGTGGTTGCGGCGATCCCTGAGCGACTTACCCCGGAGGATTGCTTGATTATGCGTGACGATGGGCAGCCAGACCGAAGTCCTTCAGGGTTGAAACTTGAAATCGACCTTAGGTTGAAGAAAAACGCTGTCGTTGGCACTTCGTCCGAACGTCGTCGCGCCTTGTTGCGGTCGCTGCGCCCGGATTTACAAATCGTGCCCATCCGAGGCAACGTTCCCACCCGCTTGGCTAAACTCCACGAGGGACAATATGACGCAATCGTCCTGGCTGCCGCAGGGTTGATTCGACTCGGGCATCAGCAAAAAGCCTCTGCCCTGAACCTGGGCCGCTTCGTAAACCTTCGCCTCGACCCCACTATTTTCGTGCCTGCACCAGCCCAAGGTGCCCTCGCTCTCCAGTGTCGTGAGGGCGATCGAGTGATCGACGCGGTCGCCCCGTTGCATGACGTCAGTGCTTCGGGCCCGGTGCGCGCGGAGCGCGAGCTCCTGCGACTAGTTGACGGTGGCTGTAGCTTGCCGTTCGGCGCCTGGTGCCGTCGGGTAGATGGTGGGGACTTGGAACTGATGTCGGTGCTTGAATCCGATGGTGTGCTCGTTCGGAAAAGTGGCCGGGCAGAGAATCCCGACAAGCTGGCTGCTGTCCTCTGGGCGAAGCTCTCTCACACTTTGCCTGAGACGCCTACCGATGGCACCAGTTTGGAGGCATGAGCGTGGGTGATGTCAATGGGCTTACCGTGCTACTAACCCGGGCTCGTGAAGATGCCGAAGACTGGGCTGTCGACCTCGCCGAACGTGGCGCCCGTGCCGTGATTTTCCCGTGTATCGAGGGCCAGGAGATTCGAGATGAAGCAACCGCCTATAAACTTGTAACTGCCCTCGGGGACGCTGATTGGCTGATTGTATCTTCAGTGCGAGGTGTCCGTGGAGTTGCCGCGCTGGCTGGGTTGCGGGGAGTGACAGAAGTTTCAATCGCAGCAGTCGGAAGAACAACTGCGGCTGCTGCCAAGCAGGAGCTTGGCCACGTTGACCTCATCGGAGAGGGTGGCACGATCCGAACCCTTGCAAAGACGCTCGCAGAATGTTTGACGGACGATGACCGTCGGTTGATTAGGGTGGTCTCCGCTGGGGCGGAAAAGCCGAACCCTGACCTTGAAGAAGTGCTTCAGCCCCTAGGAATAGAAGTGTCACACATAGCTGTTTACCGAACGCTTGTGGCACAGGCCGAGGAACCACGTGGGGACATCACCAACATGGACGTTGACACCATCTTTTTAGCGAGTCCCTCGGCAGTAGCGGGTTTGTTGGCAAGGACACATGTTCCTAAGAACGTTCAAATCATTACCATCGGACCATCGACGACACTCGCCGCCCATGAAGCCGGTTTGCATGTCGACGGCGAAGCAGCCGGGCGTGATCTCGAAGGCATGATTGAGGCAATTCCATGACGATTGATTCCAGCGAAGTCTCCGGACAACTTACCAAGCGCCCTAGACGACTCCGCACAACGGAACGACTGCGAGCTTTGGTGCGTGAGAGTCGTGTTTCCGCTGAGCAGTTAGTTATGCCACATTTTGTTCTTCCCACGGATCGCGCTGAGGACCCCGTTGAGTCGATGCCCGGGATTTCAAGATATGGAGTCAAGAATCTCGTAGAACGTGTCCTGGCTGATGCCGACCTCGGTATTCGGGCCGTGCTCCTGTTCGGCACGCCGGAGGATGGGAAGAAGGATGAAAGAGGTACGCCAGCAAGCTCTCCAAGTAGCGCGGTAGCACGGGCGGTCGAGGCTCTCAAACAAAGGGCTGGGGACGAAATCGTAGTGATCACAGACGTGTGCCTATGTGCCTACACGTCGCATGGGCATTGTGGGGTATTGCGCGATGGCAAAGTAATCAACGATGAGACTCTCCCATTGCTGAAGGATATTGCTCTGGCGCACGCTGGAGCAGGGGCCGACGTGGTTGCCCCATCGGACATGATGGACGGGCGAGTAGCGGCTATACGAAAAGGGCTCGATGAAGCCAACTATGAAGATGTCGGAATCTTGTCTTACGCGGCTAAGTACGCCTCGGCATACTACGGTCCTTTTCGAGATGCTGCAGAGTCGACCCCATCTACTGGAGACCGTAAGGCGTACCAGATGGACCCGGCCAATGTTCGCGAGGCAATCCGCGAGGCTCATTTAGACGAACAAGAAGGAGCCGACATGCTGATGGTCAAACCGGCTCTTGCATACCTCGATGTCATCCGTGCTGTGCGCCAAGAAACCAGATTGCCCTTGGCTACGTACAACGTTTCGGGCGAATACTCCGCCGTGAAGGCAGCAGCAGCCCGCGGTTGGTTGGATGAGGCAACCGTAGTCCGCGAGAACCTGGTTGGCATGACTAGAGCTGGGGCCGACCTGATCATCACTTACCACTCGCGTGAAGCGTTAGAGCGTGGGTGGCTATGACGGAAAGATCCGCACAGCCGAGGGTAACGTCAGCAGCTTGGTTCAAGCGTGCGAAGGAGTGTCTCCCCGGCGGGGTTAACTCCCCGGTGCGAGCTTTCCACGCCGTCGGTGGTGAGCCCATCGTAATCCGGTCCGGTCGAGGTGCACTTATCGAGGATGTGGACGGCCGAACCTACGTCGATTTCGTATGTTCTTGGGGTCCTCTGATCCTCGGTCACGCTCACCAGGCAGTTGTCGAAGCAGTCCGTCAGGCTGCCGAGCGGGGGACGACGTATGGTGCTCTCTGCGAACTGGAAATCGAACTTGCCGAGACAGTGACGTCACTGTACCCAGGGCTTGAAAAGGTCCGCTTTGTTTCCTCTGGGACAGAGGCAACAATGAGCGCAATTCGTTTGGCCCGCGGCGTGACCGGCCGAGATGTGATTGTCAAATTCTCGGGTTGTTATCACGGCCACGCTGACCATCTTTTAGTTGCCGCCGGTTCCGGTTTGGCAACGTTCGGCCAGCCAGACTCAGCGGGCGTGCCCGAATCGTTCGCCTCGCAGACGCGCATTTTACCGCTTGACGATGATGAGGCGCTCGAGACCCTGTTCCACCAAGAGGGTGACAACATCGCGGCAGTAATTGTCGAACCGATACCGGCCAATAACGGTCTACTCCTGCAACGTGAGGCCTTTCTCAGAAAGCTACGTAATCTCACACAAAAACACGGCGCACTTCTTCTATTCGATGAAGTCATTAGCGGTTTTCGAGTAGGGGCGGGAGGCGCCGCAGAGTTGTTCGGAATCACGCCAGACCTAGCCACTTTCGGCAAAGTAATCGGTGGTGGGCTACCTGTAGGCGGGTTCGGGGGAGCTGGAACCATAATGGACAACCTGGCCCCCGAAGGGCCCGTCTACCAGGCAGGAACGCTTTCGGGCAACCCAGTGGCAATGGCAGCGGGCCTCGAGACCCTCCGCACTCTCAAGCGTGAGCAAGGCTGGCAGAAGCTAGAAACTGCTGGCAAGAAACTGGAAACAATGTTGGCTCCAATTCTGGAGGCTTCAAAAACACCGGTTCAGCTAGTCCGCTGCGCTTCGGTCTTTTGGCTTGCATTTCAAGGCGGAGCGGCACCACGCCGCGCTGATGCAATCGAACCGCGTGCCGCCAAAAACTACCGTCGCTTCTTCCACCTCATGCTCGAAAATGGCGTTTACCTCGCGCCCTCAAGTTACGAAGTAGGGTTCTTGTCGTTGGCTCACGAAGAAAAACACCTGCAGCACCTGTGCAACAGCATTTCAGCTGCGCTCGATAAAATGTGACCGCCATGAACGATCTCCTCTTGCGCACCCTTCAGGGACAGGACACAGAACGAAGACCACTGTGGATCATGCGGCAAGCTGGTCGCTACCTTCCCGAGTACCGCGCGCTTCGCGAGCGTTTTTCCTTCGAAGAGCTGTGCGCCCGTCCCGATTTAGCGGCCGAAGTAACGCTAATGCCGATTAACCGGTTCCCGCTCGATGCCGCCATTGTTTTCGCTGACATCATGAGTCCAATCAGTGCGCTTGGTATCAACGTCGAGTTTGCTCCTGGTCCCGTGATCAACAAACCTCTACGGTCAAAAGCTGCGGTCCAGGCATTATCGATACCTACCCAGGACGAAATCGCCCCGACGGTCCTGGAAACGGTTCGATTGGTCAAGAAGGAACTCTCTGGCCGTGTTCCAGTACTTGGGTTTACAGGTGGACCTTGGACACTTGCGGCATATCTCGTACAAGGTCGCGGGGTGCGCGACTTCCCGGCATTGAGAGCGCTCGCCATCGATAAACCGAGGGTGTTGACCGAGCTTCTTGAGCGGCTCACAGCGTTATCTAGCTCGTACTTGAAGGGGCAGGTGGAGTCAGGCGTCGATGCCGTACAGATCTTCGAAACTTGGTCAGGCGTGCTGTCGGTTTCGGACTGGTCGTTACTTGTAAAACCACACTTGGAGAACCTTCTTGAGAACGTGGGGCAACTCGGGGTGCCATGCATATTGTTTATGCAAAATGCGACACATCTTCTGGCAGAAATGACCACTTTGTCGGCCGATGGCTTCTCCGTGGACTGGCGAGTTGACATGGCCGAGTTACGTCAGTCATTGGGACCGCAGAAGATTCTGCAAGGAAATCTTGACCCGGCAATCCTGCTCGCGGGACCCGAGTCGACATCACGGGCGGCTCGTCGGTTGTTGCAAGACATTCCACCCGTTGGGCACATCGTGAACTTGGGACACGGGATCCTCCCACAAACTCCCATGGAAAGCGTCGAGGCATTGATCGGAGTCGTTCACAGCGAAGTGCAGGAGTGTTCTCGCACTTCAGCATCAGCCGGTGAAGAGGTTTAGCAATAAATGGCGAAGAACAATACCAATACGGAAGATGCCATCACCCAGTTACTGTCCCCAGCAGTAACCACCGAGTTGATGCGCCGCTATGACCGTCAAGGCCCGAGGTATACGAGCTACCCCACTGCGGTGGAGTTCCAAGAGAATCTTGATGACGCTATCTATACCAACCTTTTGGCAGCCGCCAATAAACGTGATTCTGAGCCGTTGTCGATCTACATCCACCTGCCGTTTTGTGAAGAACGCTGCTTGTTCTGTGCTTGCCACGTCATCATCACCCCGCACTATGAGAAGACGGTTCCGTATCTTGATCTTCTCCGTCGCGAAATCAGTTTGGTCGCAAAACACTTGCCGCGGCGGCGAAAAGTGTCCCAACTCCATCTAGGCGGCGGCACGCCCACCTATCACAAGCCAAACGACCTCGCCGAACTCCTGGACCACTTATTCGACCGCTTTGAACGCTGCCATGATGCAGAGCTCGCCGTCGAGGTTGACCCTCGGGTGACTACTTTTGAGCATCTTGATGTTCTCGGAGAGCGTGGCTTCAACCGTGTGTCGATGGGTGTGCAGGACTTCACTCCTGAGGTTCAAGAGTCCATCAATCGAGTTCAATCGGCAAAGGAGACCGAGGAACTAATCCAATACGCCCGGCGCAAGGGTTTCCGTGGGATTAATGTCGACCTTATTTATGGCCTTCCGTTTCAAAGCTCTGACTCGTTCGCTCGGGCCGTGGACCAAGTCATCAACATGGGAGTCGACCGGCTAGCAGTTTACTCATTCGCGTTGGTTCCCTGGATGCGAGCGCACCAAAACCAGATCTCGCAGGACAACTTGCCAGGACGTGATCTCAAGCTCGAGTTGTTCGCCGTTGCTCGAGAGAAGCTGTTACAGGCAGGTTACGAGCCCATAGGCATGGACCACTTTGCGAAGCCTGACGATGAACTCTTTCGAGCTCGGAAGGAACATCGTCTAAGACGTAACTTTCAAGGCTATTCGGTAATTCCAGCGGGGGACGTGATTGGCTTAGGAATCTCGGCGATTGGCGATGTGCAAGGCTCATATACGCAGAACGAGAAAAAACTCAGCAGCTATGGAGAGGCAATCGAAGCGGGGAGACTACCCGTTTACCGAGGTGTCGCCCGTAGTGCAGATGACGAGGTACGCCGCGACGTCATTCACGAGCTTATGTGTAATTTTCATGTCGCGTTCGCGGCCATTGAAGCCCGCCACGGAATCAAATTCCAAGAGTACTTCGCTGAGGAGCTCGCGGCACTTGGGGAGCACGAGGTGGACGGAATGGTCAAAGTTGGCTCCCAAGCCATCGTTGTTACTCCGGTAGGAGAGCTGTTCGTTCGTAACCTGGCGATGTGTTTCGATCGTTACCTGCGCGAGAAACAAGACCCAGAAAAGCCTGTCTTTAGCCGTACTGTTTAGATAGCCCGTGGTGAAACAATGAAGCGTCTAGTCATCATTGGCGCCGGCATTTCCGGCCTATGTGCGGCTCATGAAGCCGCTCGGTATAGAAGCAAGGCTGCGGATGAGTTCGAAATCCTTGTGCTCGAAGCGAGCTCGAAGGTCGGTGGTAAAGCGCGCACCGTGAAGCGCGATGGTTGGCTGATTGAAGCAGGCCCGACGGGGTATCTCGACAACGAGCCTGAGTTCAACAAGTTGTTGGAACAAAACGGGATTTTGCACGAAAAAGTGCAGGCAAACGATGCTGCAGCACGAAGATACCTATTGCACAGCCGACTTCGGGAGATAAAAACACACCCGCTGGCATTCGCCCGCTCACGAATCATCGGGCCCATAGGAATGTTGCGAATGATGGCGGAACCCTTCGTCCCTAGGGCCAAGCCAGAACGTGTCGCGCTAGAAAGCATCTGGGATTTTGCCAGTCGTCGACTAGGAGTCGCGGCGGCAAATAAGTTAATCGCACCGATGGTGCTTGGCGTCTTCGCCGGTGATGCTCGCCAGCTCTCAGTAAGCGCCTCCTTCCCAAACTTGGTGGCACTAGAGCGTGACTATGGCTCTTTGACTCGAGGCATGATCGCCAGCCGTCGGAAGGGCCCAAGCAATCAAGGTCCTAGAAGTGGACTTTCAGGAAAGCTGGTTTCTTTCCGCCGAGGATTGCAATCGGTGGCCGTCGCACTTGCCGAAAGTGACAAGTTCACGGTGCGTTGTGATACCAAGGTGCAGAAAATCGAAGCTATTACGACAGCACATGGAAGCAACGATCGACGACCGCCACGCTACCGCTTGCTCATTGATGGTATCGATTCTTCAATCGAAGCGAACGCGGTGGTTGCGGCTGGTGAGGCGTGTGCAAACGCCCACACGGTCGAGAAAGTCGCTCCGGAAGTGGCTATGGCTCTAAGTGAGGTCACAACTCCGCCCGTCGTCGTGGTGGCCTTGGGCTTCCGGCCGCAAGCAGCCTTGAACTTTCCAACAGGCTTCGGCGTGCTGATTCCCCGGGACCAAGGTTACCGAACACTCGGTTGCATCTGGGACTCGCAATTGTTTCCCGAACGAAGCCCTAAAGACCATGTGTTACTACGGGCAATGCTCGGCGGCAGTGTAGACCCCGACGTTGCCGACCTCGATGACGACTCCCTAGTCGAACTAGTCAGCGACGAATTAGCGAGAATATTCGGGCTAACGTCCTTACCAATACTCTCCGAAGTGACTAAATGGCCGTTCGCGATTCCTCAATATGATCTCGGACATCCGTTAAGAGTGGCTCGAATTGAAGCCGCTCTTGAGCGCACACCAGGGTTGTTCTTAGCCGGAAATGGCCTTCACGGAGTTGCTTTCTCAAAGTCCGCAGTTACAGGAATTGACCAGGGCCGCCGAGCAGCCCGCTGGCTCGGCGGTATACCTAATGCACCAGGGACAGACCCAAAAGAGAGGTAAGAACGATGATTCTCAAAGTCGCAATTTTAATTGTCTCATTCGCTTTCGCCGTCCCATTCGGTGGAGTGGGATCAAAACAAAAGCCCATACTCACGGATGAATTCGATCGCTTTCTTGTTACCCCTGAAACAGTTCTCGGGGCGGAGGTTGGCAGAATTGAGCTTATCTTCCCGAACCCCAAGAAGATCACCTGGAGCCTGGTTCAACCGTTGCCCGGCGGCGACCGGCGCAATTACCTAAGGGAAGGACAGCTTGACGCGACGGAGATCGTGGCGATCGATGCCAGCGATGGTGTCCTGACCCTGAAAGCACAACCAGCGTCGTATCCAGCCCACTACTACGCTGAGGTCCGAGCTACGAACGAAGACGGCTTCATGGAACAAGTGTTGATAATCATCGCCCTGGAAGAAACACCCGAAGCGGAGAACGCTCTGGACATCTTCACCCAACGCATCGAGACGCCCGCAGTGACCTTCTGGGCAACGGAGCGCGTTGATCCCGCCAAAATCGAATACGCCGCTAACATCGCCAACGCTTTACTACTCAAGGATCGCCAAGGCTCGGGGATCATCACCGAATACGTCAAACAACGACAAGCGGTGATGACGCTCTTTTATACCTTTGAGGAGAGGAATACTTCGATCAGCTATTACATGCACCGGCGCGCCCTGGGCATAAGGAGCCAGGACCTCGAGGATGAAGAAATTATTCCCGACTATCTAAGGCTCGGCGGACCAGAGGGCCTCCGGCGCGATGCATCAGTCGAGGAGATCACCCACCTAATTCATCGAGGTGGGATTATGCCAGCCTACCCTGAAGTCCAGGCGCGCCTTGAACGAGCAACTCAAGCCGCCATGGAACGCGGTTTTTACCGGCCTCAGGACGGACTGCCCGCTGATTCTTATGCCGACGAGTATCTTGCATACGGCCTCGACATTTTCTACGGTGCGCATCAACGGCGCTCTTTCAACGGGACGCCACTAACCCCTGAGAATTTCAAAACAATCGACCCAGAATTGTTCGAGATCCTCTCATTTCTGTTTCCAGCACGCGAGGAGTTCTTCAAAGAAATGGGTTGGGAGTCAGACCTCAAGGAAGGCATAAGATGACCCGATTTTGGCTGGTGGCCGTAACCGTGATTCCCATGCTCGTCACTTCCAGCGACCTGCTCGCACAACGCAGGCCCAATGCCGGCCAAGACATTCAAAAAGTGATTCCCATGCGCGAACGGGTTCAGATCATGCAGCACTTCTGGGACTGGAAAAAGGGAAATGTGCTACCGGCGATCATGCGCGAACAGGGCGTCGACATGTGGATCGTACGCAGCGACGAACAGCCAGAGTACCGACAAGCCTCCTACAAGGAAGGGCCATTCTATACCTCCCTTTTGCCGGCTAACCACGAAGGCATGGTGCTAGCGAGCCAATACGAAGAAGGATCGCGGATTCCCGAATTTCTTCTCTTCTTCGACACTGGAGAGGAAATCGAGTACGTGCAACCGCGCGATTATGCCCACATCGGTGAGTTAGTGCGGGCCCGAGACCCACGGACGATTGCCATCAGCCAGACTAACAATGAGCCGATGCTAAAGGTGCTAGGAGAGTACGCCTCTCGTGCTGTTAATTCCTGGGCTCTCGGTGTGCGTTGGCTGGAGACAATGGGGCCCGAGCAGATCAGCGTCTACCGCTACGTACAGGGCGTGGCCAACGACCTTATTGCCGAAGGATTCTCGAACAAAGCCATCATCCCCGATGTCACGACGGTCGAGGACCTCAACTGGTGGTTCCGCCATAGGATGCTGGATCTGCACATCGAGAAGGAAAACCACCCTACGATAGGGATCCAGCGCAAGCCGGCCAACATCGAGAAGTACGCCGCTGAGGACTCGCCAGAGTTCTTCCGCAACGGCGGCCGTTCTGATAACGGAATGAACCCAACGATTCGGCGCGGCGACATCGTCAGCCTCGACTCCGACATCATGCTACTTGGCATGGTAACCGACTCGCACCAGCATGCTTACGTGCTGGAAGAAGGGGAGACTGACGTTCCGGAGGAGTTGAAGGAGGCCCTTAGAATCGTCAACCGGATGCAAGATCGCTTTGCTGCCGAGTTTCAATATGGACGAACCGGCATTGAAATCGAGCGTGCTGCTGCGCAGATCCTACGGGAAGAAGGGGTCATCGATTCCAATCTCGGCTTTCATCCTCCCCCAATGTTCCTGCGTCGCTTCACGGTCAATGGCCTAATGTTCTCTCGAGGAACCTGGGTTTCTGGCTTAGGCTCGGGTTCCGGCTACAAACTCCACAAAGTCGTCAGCAACGAGCACACACTGAACTACAACACGTTGTATGCCTTCGAACCGCATACACGCGTGGCAGTCGCGGGCTGGGGCGATAGAGGGGTAGAGCTAGGCATCGGCCAGATCGCAGTGTTCGCCCAGGATGGGCTGAAGTATTTGGATCGCGCCCAGCCTGACGATCAGTGGCACATCATTCGCTGAAGGAATTGCGTGTTGACGCGCGCCATTGCCGAACAAATAGGAATCAGGCTCACCGATCCATCCAGTGGGTGGATAACGATGTCTTCGTCGGTAACGCCTTCAACGGGTATTTTCGAGCATGACAATTACCCTATGACAATCAGAGTTGCGATTAGCATGTTTCTTCCGTTTTGGATCGTTGTCGCGGTTTTATCGTGCTCCGCTCCTGCCTCGGAAAGTCCACTCCCATGGGCCGACGTATCCGATTCCGGAGTTTCCACAGAAAGGCTGGAGCAAATCGCTCCCGCTATGCAACGGTATGTTGATGAGGGCAAGACAGGTGGGATCGTCACAATGGTGGCCCACCGCGGACACCTGGTGCACTGGGACGCTGTGGGCTTCAGGGACCTCGACAGCCAGGACCCCCTTGAGGTAAACGACATTTTCCGTATCTATTCCATGACGAAGCCCATCACATCCGTGGCAGTCATGATGCTCGTGGAGGATGCTCTTATATCTTTGGATGATCCCGTGTCGCGCTATTTGGCGGGCTTTGAAGACGTCGGCGTGTACGTAGAGGGGGAACTAGTACCTCCTCGAGAGCCCATGACCATCGCCGATCTTCTAGGTCATACATCCGGACTCACGTACGGCGATTTCGGTCAGACCCATGTCGATTCGTTATATCGCACCGCCGACGTATTTTCTGGGGATCTCGCGAACTTGGTAGAAGAAGTGACAGAACTTCCACTTCTCAGCCACCCTGGTTCGTTGTGGAATTATGGAGTGTCAGTCGATGTACTGGCTCGACTCGTGGAGGTAGTTAGCGGGCAACCATTCGATGATTTTCTCCATGCGAGGATTTTCAAGCCGCTTGGCATGATTGATACAGACTTCGCCGTGCCCCCGGAGAAAATGGCGCGATTCACAACGAGTTATACGGCTACACGCAACGGGGCGCTGCGGATGTTCGAATATCCCTTTGAGGGCATCTACAACACAAAGCCTGAACTACTGTCAGGCGGCGGGGGCCTCGTATCGACGGCGGCGGACTATGTCCGGTTCGCACAGATGCTATTGAATGGCGGTGAGTTCAACGGAGTAAGGCTACTCCGTCGTGAAAACGTCGCGCTCATGCGGACGAATCGGCTCGCCGAGCACTTAATCCCCATCAGTATTGCTACATGGAGGGCGGACGGCTATGGGTTCGGCCTTGGGTTCAGCGTTCTCGTCGACGAAGATGCTTCCTCTGTCCCAGACAACAATGGGGTATTCCGATGGTGGGGGATCGGCAGCACATACTTCTGGATCGACCCCGACGAGGAACTGATCGCGTTGGTGATGACACAGTTATATCCTCCGAGCCTCGGCATGCTTGAGCCAGAATTCCAGACGCTTGTTTACAATGCACTAAAGAATTGAGGGGCAGTCAACATGAAAGCGGTACGTTTCCCGTTGCTCGCTGCTCTGGTCACACTGCTCTCCGGGTGCAGCTCAAACACACAGCCTTTTGTGGAAGTGGCCGATGTCAAACAGCTGATGATTTCGGTAGTCGAGCCAGCAGCTGAGATCTATTGGGACGCAGTGGGGACGATCATTGACAAGAATGGAATTGTGGAGTTTGCGCCAAGTACCGATGAGGAATGGCAGACGGTGCGCAACGCAGCTATGGTCATCGCTGAGTCTGGTAATTTACTGATGATGGAGGGTCGCATCCAGGGTGGGGCGGAATGGACAGCCTTGTCGAGTGCGCTGATCGAAGTAGGGCAACAGGCGCTCGAAGCAGCAGAGGCTGAGAATGCGACAGCGGTTTTTGATGCTGGAGCCGAAGTCTATTACGCCTGCTCCAATTGCCACGCGACTTACGCACCCGACACCATAAGGCCAGCTGATAGCCGCGCCAAATAGGGAGCATTCGTAATACTGAGTTTTCTAGAGTGGTTGGGAAGCACGTCCTGGAGCCTTGCGCTCTTGGAATCGTTGTACGTTTGGCCACTCCTGGAGTCGACCCACGTTCTTAGCCTGGGTCTGTTCGTCGGCACCGCCGTGATGAACGACCTGAGGCTGCTAGGTTGGACGATGCGAGAGGTTCCAGTCTCTGAGATCACGGGCCGTTTGCTTCCATGGACCCGGATCGGCTTCGCCGTGATGCTAACAACCGGATTACTGCTATTTTACTCATCCCCCGTTCGCTACTATCACAACATCTTCTTTCGCTTCAAAGTGCTACTCCTCATAGTGGCTGGCCTCAACGCGTTTGTCTTTCACCGGGGGATTCATCGCCGAGTCGCGGAGTGGGACAATGATACGAAGCTGCCACGTGCAGCGCGGGTGGCGGGTGCCGTCTCGCTTATCGCCTGGGCCCTAATCGTTGTTTCCGGGCGCTTGATTGCATACAACTGGTTCGATTGTGACATCCAACCGCAGTCCAATCTGATCAACTGGGCTGCCGGGTGCGGGATCCAGTCTTAGAGAAGCGAGTTTATAACCGTGTTGCTGTCGTTCTTCGAATGGTGTGACGCTACCGCCCTGGGTGCGGGTGTTCGCAACTCGATGTGGCTTTTTCCGGCGATCGAGGCCATACACTTGCTCGGCCTCTGTGTGCTTGGTGGATCACTGCTGGTGGTAGATCTGCGACTACTGGGAGTTGGGCTCAAACGGCAAACGATTTCAGAATTGGCCGATCAGGCAGATCGTTGGCTAGCCGGTGCAATTGTAGTCATGGCTGTGACTGGGATCTTGCTATTTCTCTCGGAAGCCGTGAAGTGTTACTACAACCAGTCGTTCTGGGTAAAAATGACTACCCTGCCCATCGCCCTATTGTTCACCTTTACCGTCCGCTCCCAAATCACCCACACAAGTGGCATCGATACGTCGGTACGAACTCGACTGGTGGGTGCCACCTCTATCGCACTTTGGTTCACTGTGGCGGCAGCCGGTCGATGGATCGGCTATTCCTCCTAGCCCAACTACCACCATCTCGTCACTAACGCTTAACAGCGTCCGCCGGCAACCCTCTTCCGTTGTGCATCATCGGGCGCGCCCGTACCTGACGACCCCATGAAGATCTTGTTGCCATCAGTGAAGGTTACATCGCGCCCATTGGCCCGCTTGAGAGAGTGGTCCTTTGCTTGATACCCATCGACGATAATTTCAGTGCCGGGTGTCAGGCAATTTCTTCGCAGCCCCCGACGCAAGAGCGTATTAGGCGTGCCACCCTCTACCATCCATACCTCCGTCGTACCGTCTTCGTTCGCAACTTCAAGGTGTATCCATGTATGAGGGTTCACCCACTCAAGCTTGACCACTTCGCCTTGAAGCCGAATAGGAGCATCCCTGTCAAACTCGGCACCAAAAGCGTGATGAGCGACAATAGGCGCCGCATACACGAGAGCCACGAGGGCCAGCACGCCACCAATCAGCACCAAGCGTATCGTTCGCTGCGTTTTCATCTCCCCTCCTCTTTCTTCTTCGCCGCTTCCCGCTCCTCTGCACGCGCCCCGCTCAGCACATTAAAGAGGGAATAATTTGCCTCGTGGCACGCATACTCGTAAACGAGCTCGTCCAGTGCCTTGAAAGGGACTTCGCCGCTCCACGCACTGGTGTAGGTCGTAGGATCATCCACCGTAAACTCGTAATTAATCGTCTGTTCGTCGACCCGAGTGAAACGTTCGGTCACCTTCATGTCCTCGGAACCTCCGGGGTATACATATCGGTGGCCGTTTACTTGCCGAAGGGGAAGATTGGTGGTCTCAACAACAAGCGTATCGCCTTCCCACCAACCCCAAGAGTCTCCCATCCATGGACGGATGTTCTCCGCCAGCGGCTTTGGCTCACCCAACCTAATAATCCGTACGTCGTGAACCATTTCGGTCATAATCATGATGTGATCAGCGGTTTGCACAATGGTGTAGTTATTATTGTAAAAGTAGTTGGGCAACATCGGGGGACCGGCGTTAGAGCCAAACGATTTGATGCAACGCTCACCAAGCGGCCGATTTTCCGGGTTGTCATACTGGCCGAACACTCGACGCAGCGCTGATGCCTCCCGGCGCGCTTCCCGTGCCGCACCCGTTAGCGGCGGAATGCGGCCGTCTTCAGGGGCTACAACCAGTGAACTTCGAGGCTCACCATTGAAGATGGCTACCCGGTCGCCGGCATCGATATAAAAATAGTTGTAACCCCCTACCCCACCTGCAGCACCCGTCGAACCATCACCTCCCACTGGAGGAGCCTCGCGATCTGGATCACTGGGCTGGCCACTTGCATCAATCAGGTTTTGTCGGCGCCCTTCAATACCAGCAACCTGATCTGGAGTAAGAACACGATCCCTTCCTCTAGGGCGCTGAATTGGAGTGATCGTTGCATTAGTCCAGTTCCCTTGTAGATCCGGGTGGCCGTTAGATGTTCGGGGCATTACCCATGGTTTCGTCTCACGGACTTGGGTTTGTGACACGACTGGGAAAGCCAGGCCAAGAAGTAACAGCCCACAACAAAGAAGTAGGATTAAACGGGGAATTAGGAACGTCATTCCCTCTCCTTCATTTCCTGATCAGATGCTTGCGGAGGTGGCCATAAATTAACTCCTCGACGAATTCGACGCACTTAAACTGGCCGAGCCGCGAGTCAACGTTAATGTTGCGATACAACGGCATCCGGATCACCCAAGGGCGGGAAAACGT